>ERZ772945.15-NODE-15-length-145260-cov-12.013037_pt1 | contig 145260 bp, 127 predicted proteins | sample MGYA00511681_ERZ772945 | MGnify/ENA primary metagenome ERZ772945 (study PRJEB29015, sample SAMEA2737943) | human oral metagenome | biome: human oral; feature: human-associated habitat; material: dental | place: China | collected 2143 ...
CGAAGATCATCGAACTCGACAAGAACCGCAACAACGTGGTCCTGTCCCGCCGCGCGTGGCTTGAGCAGACCCAGTCCGAGGTCCGCACGAACTTCCTGCACACCCTGCAGAAGGGCCAGGTGCGTTCCGGCGTTGTCTCCTCCATCGTCAACTTCGGCGCCTTCGTTGATCTGGGCGGGGTGGACGGCCTGGTTCACGTCTCCGAGCTTTCCTGGAAGCACATCGATCACCCGTCCGAGGTCGTCGAGGTCGGCAACGAGGTCACGGTCGAGGTTCTCGACGTCGACATGGATCGCGAGCGCGTCTCCCTGTCGCTGAAGGCCACCCAGGAAGACCCGTGGCAGGCATTCGCCCGCACGCACGCCATCGGCCAGGTTGTGCCCGGCAAGGTCACCAAGCTCGTCCCCTTCGGCGCGTTCGTGCGAGTCGAGGACGGCATCGAGGGCCTCGTGCACATCTCCGAGCTGGCTCAGCGTCACGTCGAGCTGCCGGACCAGGTCGTCAAGGTCGGCGAAGAGGTCTTCGTCAAGGTCATCGACATCGACCTGGAGCGCCGCCGCATCTCGCTGTCCCTCAAGCAGGCCAACGAGGGCGTGGATCCGAACTCCGACGAGTTCGATCCGTCGCTGTACGGCATGGCCGCCGAGTACGACGAGAACGGCAACTACAAGTACCCTGAGGGTTTCGATCCCGAGACCCAGGAGTGGATGGAAGGCTTCGACGCTCAGCGCGAGGCATGGGAGGCCCAGTACGCCGAGGCTCAGGCCCGCTGGGAGGCCCACAAGGCTCAGGTTCGCAAGGCCCTCGAAGAGGACGCCGAAGCGGCTCCCTCCATCGAGGAGCAGGCCTCCTACTCGACCCCGGTCGACAACGAGGGCACCCTGGCTTCCGACGAGGCCCTCGCCGCGCTGCGTGAGAAGCTGACGAACAACTGAGTCGGTCTGTCAGACGACCTTCAACTTCTCAGTTCATGACAGTGAACGCATAAGTGGTGGCTCCCGGGTTTTCCTGGGGGCCACCACTCATATCCCCGTACATTTCCCCGTACATTGGGGACGTGCAGTTCCCCATGTGCGAGGCGCAAAGCCGAGCGGGCCACCAGCGGATGCGTCGCTCAGGCAGCCGTACGCCTCATCGCAGCCACGTCGATGCACGCACCGATCAGCGCAGCGATGAGCGTGGGGAGGATCCAGCCGAGCTGGTTCGCTTGAAGTGGGCTCCACATGAGAACGGAGCTAATTCCCTCCGTGGCGACACCGACGTGCGCGAGCGTCGTCGCCGCCGACCACGCCGCCGCCATCCACGACCCCAGACGGAAGGTCCACAGTGCCGGGGTGGTCAGGCGCAGCGGATGGGTCGCGATCGTTATGAACACGACGGTGATTGCGATGGGGTACAGGAACGTGATGATCGGTACCGCGATGGCGAGCACCGAGTCAAGTCCGGCGGAGGCCAGCGCGAAGGAGATGATCGTGAAGACGATCATCCACGTGCGGTAGGAGATGGCTGGGAGCAGGCGGTGGAAGAACTCCGACGTCGCCGCGATCAAGCCGACCGCCGTCGTCATGCATGCCGTCAGCACGATGAGCCCGAAAACGATCTGTCCGGGCCAACCCATCGTCATCTGGGCGGCGTCGGCGAGGAGGGTGGCGCCGTCGCCGTAGCTCTGGGCATTGGGCATGACGTGGCCGATGAGACCCAGGCCCACGTACACGACGGCGAGCAGCGACCCAGCGATGATGGCCGCCGTGGAGGTGCGTCGCACGACCTTCGCGCCGATGCCGCCGCCCGTGTGCCCGAGCGACGTAACGACGATGATGCCGAAGGCTAGGGCGGCGATCGAGTCCATCGTCATGTATCCCTCCAACAGGCCGGCGGCCAGGGGAGTAGCCGAATACTCTCCGGTGGGGGCGTCGTGGGAGGCAGGCAGGGACGCGAGGCACAAGAAGACCAGGAGGACGAGGAGGCCCAGCAGGATGGGGGTAAGGACCTTGCCGAGGCTGTCGATGATTGTGCCAGGATTCCAGCATAGGTAGAAGGCGACGCCAAAGAAGACAAGGCTGAAGAGGATCGACGCGGTCAGTGACTTCGTGCCGATGATGGGTGCGACCGCCGTTGAAAAGGACACGGCGCCGGTACGCGGCAGCGCATAGAAGGCGCCGATCGAGAGGTAGACCATGACGGAGAAGACGAGACCGAAGGACTTTCCCGCACGGTTGACGAGGTCGCGCATGTCGGTGCCCGACAGGGCGATCGTGATGATCGAGATGACGGGCAGGGCGACGCCACCGATGAGGAAGCCGATCATGGCGGGCGCGACGTTCGTGCCTGCCGACGCGCCCATGATCGGCGGGAAGATCAGGTTACCCGCGCCGAAGAACATCGAGAACAGGGTCAGTGAGGTCGCAATGAGGACGGCGCTGCTTGATCGTTGCCCGGAGGCGTCGTTGACTGTCTGAGGCACTGCTACTCGCTCGTTGGTGTCGGGATGAACAGTGCCATTGTGTCACGGGGGTGTGCACACGCAACACGTCAGCGGCTAGGGTGGAGACGTGAACGATACCCTGACCTGCGGTGGCTGCGCCGCCCGCCTGCTTCGCCCCACCCGGAAACGCCGGGTGAACGGGCCGGCTCGAGTGGTTGCCGTCAGCGGCGGAATAGGGTCGGGCAAGTCGACGCTGACGCGCGTCCTGGCGTCGCTCGGTGGTTTCGTTGCCGATGCGGACGCTATCGCTCGGGACGTTCTCGCGCCGGGAAGCGAGACCCTGGAGCGAGTGGCACGCCGCTTCGGGCGCGATCTGATTCTTCCCGATGGGAGCCTTGATCGCGCGCTCCTTGCTTCCCGTGTCTTCTCCCCCGAGGAGGGTGAGGCTCGGGTGGAGGAGCTCAACGCCATCACGCACCCTGTGATCGGAGAACGTGCCAGGCAGATCCTCGGAAGTGCTCCGGACGGCTCGCTCGCCGTCTACGACGTGCCGCTGCTCGTTGCGCCCGAAGACGCCGGCCGCTTCGACGCGGTCATCATGATCGACGCGCCCGAGGACGTGAGGGTTGTGCGCCTGGCGGGACGGGGGGTGAGGCCCGAGGATGCGCGCGCTCGCATTCGCGCCCAGGCCTCGTCCGATCGTAGGCGAGCCATTGCCTCGATCTGGATCGACAACGAGGGAAGCGCCGCCGACCTCGCAAAGGTCGCTCGCCTCGTCCACGACCGCTGGCTGATGCCCGACGCGCCGGCTGTTGAGTGAGGAGGCCGGGGAGCTCCACGCTCGCCGCGAACCCGACCGCCTTATGCGGGCGCTCGACGTGCCAGGGAGGTAGCGTTGGGGCGTGAGCACTAACGTCGTGACGCGCCAGAACAAGCCCTTCGAGGTCATTTCCCCCTACACGCCGTCGGGCGATCAACCCAAGGCAATCCGCGAGCTGGCCGCGCGCATCCGCGACGGCGAACAGGACGTCGTCCTCATGGGCGCGACGGGCACGGGAAAGAGCGCCACCACGGCGTGGCTCATCGAGGAGCTGCAGCGCCCGGCGCTCATCCTGGAACCCAACAAGACCCTCGCCGCGCAGCTCGCGGCCGAGTTCCGTGCGCTCCTGCCGGGCAATGCCGTCGAGTACTTCGTGTCCTACTACGACTACTACCAGCCCGAGGCGTACGTGCCGCAGACGGACACGTTCATCGAGAAGGATTCCTCCATCAACGACGAGGTGGAACGCCTGCGCCACAGCGCCACCAACTCCCTGCTCACCAGGAGAGACACGGTCGTCGTCTCCTCGGTCTCGTGCATCTACGGTCTGGGAACACCCGAAGAGTACGTGGCGCGAATGATCGAGCTGAGCCGTGGCATGGTCGTGGATCGCGACGCCCTGCTCCGCAGGTTCGTCGCCATGCAGTACGTGCGCAACGACATGGCCTTCACGCGCGGCACCTTCCGCGTGCGCGGTGACACGATCGAGATCATTCCCGTCTACGAGGAACTCGCCATTCGCATCGAGATGTTCGGCGACGAGATCGACTCCCTCGCCGTGCTCCACCCGCTCACCGGTGACGTCATCTCCGAGGTCGAGCACACCTACCTCTTCCCCGCATCCCACTACGTCGCGGGTGAGGAACGCATGAAGAAGGCCATCGCCTCCATCGAGGACGAGCTCGAGGAACGCCTGGCGTGGCTGCACGCCCAGAACAAGCTGGTCGAGGAACAACGCCTGCGCATGCGCACCACCTTCGATCTGGAGATGCTCAAGGAGATCGGATCGTGCTCGGGGGTCGAAAACTACTCACGGCACATCGACGGGCGAGGTCCCGGAACACCCCCGCACACGCTTCTCGACTACTTCCCCGAGGACTTCCTCCTCATCATTGACGAGTCCCACGTGACCGTCCCGCAGATCGGCGCGATGTTCGAAGGAGACATGTCCCGCAAGCGAACCCTCGTCGACTACGGTTTCCGCCTGCCCTCCGCGATGGACAACCGTCCGCTGAAGTGGGACGAGTTCACCGCGCGCATCGGCCAGACCGTCTACCTGTCCGCGACGCCGGGTCCCTACGAGCTTGACCGCTCCGACGGGGTGGTCGAGCAGATCATCCGACCCACGGGCCTCGTCGACCCGCTTGTCGTCGTCAAGCCAACGCAGGGACAGATCGACGACCTCCTCGAACAGGTGCGCCTGCGCGTCGAACGCGACGAGCGCGTCCTCGTGACGACCCTGACCAAGAAGATGGCCGAGGAACTCACCACCTACCTTGCCGAGCGGGGAGTCAAGGTCGAGTACCTGCACTCCGACGTCGACACGCTGCGCCGCGTGGAGCTGCTGCGCGAGCTGCGCCTGGGCACCTTTGACGTCCTCGTCGGCATCAACCTCCTGCGCGAGGGCCTGGACCTGCCCGAGGTCTCGCTCGTCTCGATCCTCGACGCCGACAAGGAGGGTTTCCTGCGCTCCACCCGTTCCCTCATCCAGACGATCGGCCGCGCCGCGCGAAACGTGTCCGGAGAAGTCCACATGTATGCCGACAACATCACCGACTCGATGCGCGAGGCCATCTCCGAGACGATGCGCCGCCGCGAGATCCAGATTGCCTACAACGAGGAACACGGGATCGACCCGCAGCCCCTGCGCAAGAAGATCTCCGACGTGACTGACATGCTCGCCCGAGAACAGGTGGACACCCAAACCCTGCTCGAAGGCGGCTACCGCAAGGAGAAGAGCGCGAAGGAGCGCGGCGAATCCCGCGCGGTAGGCGCCGGGGGCGCGCACAGCCTGGGTGCGCGTGCCGAATCGGAGCTGGCCGACCTCATCGAAGAACTCTCCGCGCAGATGATGACGGCGGCGGAGCACCTGCAATTCGAGGTGGCCGCCCGCCTACGCGACGAGATCGAGGACCTGAAGAAGGAACTGCGCGCCATGAAGCGCGCGCACTAGGGCGTGCGGGGGCCGATGCCTCGTCATTCGTCCGACGCGACCGATGACACTCGCGACGAACTGGGCGCGGGCGCCGAGACCCGACTAGGATGGAGGCGTTAGCGGAGGGGAGTACTCCCACCAACAGTGGCGTCGTCACCACGACGGCCAGCCCTCGGGGCGTGGCCTCCGGCGTCACCGGCCAGAACACTGGCGGGAGGAGACCTCCGGTACCCGACTCGTACCGGAGGCCCCACGTATGCACGTGCACGCGCTCGCCTGGATCATCCTCGCAGCCATCATTGTCACCATGATCGTTGTCGACATCGTCGGCCACGTCCGTACCCCCCACGAACCCACGCTCAAGGAAGCCGCATCCTGGTCGATCGCCTACATCGTGATCGCCCTCGTCTTCGGCGCCATCGTGTGGGCGGTCTGGGGACCCCAGTACGGGCAGGAGTATCTGGGCGGATACATCACGGAGAAGGCCCTGAGCATCGACAACCTCTTCGTCTTCGTCATCATCTTGTCCACCTTCCGTGTCCCGCGCAAGAACCAGCAGGAGGTCCTGCTGGCGGGCATCGTCATCGCCCTGGTCCTGCGTCTGCTCTTCATCCTCGCCGGCGCCGCCCTCATCGAGAACTTCTCCTGGGTGTTCTACATCTTCGGCCTGTGGCTGGCGTGGACTGCGATAAGCCAGGTCCGTGAGGGTGCGGGGAATGAGGACGACGAGGAGGAGTACCGCCCGCCGTCGATCGTGCGCGCGGTGTCGCGGATTGTGCCCGTCACCGACGGATTCGTCGGATCCCGGATGCTCTATCGCCACGGCGGGCGCACCTACATCACGCCGCTCCTCCTGTGCGTTCTGGCCATCGGCACGGCCGACGTGATGTTCGCGGTCGACTCGATCCCCGCGATCTACTCGCTCACCTCCGAGGCATACCTCGTGTTCGCCGCCAACGCGTTCTCCCTGCTCGGGCTGCGCCAGCTGTACTTCCTCATCGACGGCCTACTTGACCGCATCGTGTTCCTGCACTACGGGCTGGCCGCGATCCTCGGATTCATCGGCTTCAAGCTCATCAACCACGCGCTGCACACGAACGAGCTGTTCTTCATCAACGGGGGACGCGAGGTCGCGATCGTGCCGGAGCCGGGCATCGCCTTCTCCCTGGGCTTCATCGTCGTGACGATCCTCATCACGGTCGCGGCATCCCTTCTCGCCTCCCGGGCGCGCGGTGGTGAGGATGCCCCAGCGCGGGGGCGCTAAAATACCACGGTCGGCTAGTTGAGAGGTTGCGATGGTTGTTCACCCGTGGGCCTGGGGGATTCTCGGCCTGGTTGCACTGGGCCTCGTCGTTCTTGATTTCCTTGGGCACGCGCGCAACCCCCATCCCCCCACCGCTTCCGAGGCGGCTCGCTGGACGCTCTTCTACGTCGGCCTCTCCGGCCTGTTCGGCGTCGGCCTGTGGCTCACGAACGGGTGGCTCTACGCCCAGGAGTTCTACGCGGGATGGGTGATGGAATGGTCCCTGTCGGTCGACAACCTCTTCGTGTTCATCCTGATCCTCAAGGCGTTTCGGGTGCCGCGTGAAAACCAGCAGAAGGCGCTGCTGCTCGGCATCGTCATCGCGCTGGCGCTGCGTCTCGTGTTCATCCTCCTCGGCGCAGCGCTCGTGTCTCGCTTCTCCTGGGTCTTCTTCATCTTCGGGGTGTGGCTGCTGTGGACGGCATTCTCCCAGATCAAGGAGACGGCTAGCGGCGGGAGCGAGGAGGGGGAGTACGAGGATAATGCTATTATCCGCGCCGTGCGTCGCGTTCTTCCGATCACCGACGGTTTCATCGGCAACCGGCTGCTCTACCGCCACGGCGGCCACACCTACCTGACCCCGCTGTTTGTGGTCGTGCTGGCGCTGGGATCGGCGGACCTCATGTTCGCGTTCGACTCGATTCCAGCGATCTTTGGCATCACCTCGCAGGCCTTTCTCGTCTTCGCGTGCAACGTCTTCGCCCTCATGGGGCTCCGTCAGCTGTTCTTCCTCGTGGACGCTCTTCTCTCCAAGCTCGTCTACCTGGGATACGGCCTGGGCGTCATCCTCAGCTTCATCGGAGTCAAGCTGATCCTCGAGGCGCTGCACTCCAACACCCTGCCGTTTATTAACGGTGGTCGGGGCGTGGGGTGGGCTCCGGAGATTTCCGTATCGGTGTCGCTTGGGGTCATCGTCGTGACCCTGGGACTCACCGTTGTTGCGTCGCTGATCCGCAGCGCTATGGACGAGGAGGACGCCGGTGAGCGTTGACAGGGTGAGTATCGACGAGCGTGGCCTGAGCGCTGCGGAGGTGGCCGAGCGCGTCGCGCGCGGCGCCGTCAACCGGGTGAAGGATCGCACCTCCCGCTCGGTGACCTCGATTATCCGCGAGAACGTCCTGACTCTCTTCAACGCGATCATCGTCGCGGCGTCCGTCATCGTGCTTCTCTTCGGTGACCTGCGCGACGGCATCTTCGGTGGCGTCATGATCATCAACGCGGTCATCGGCATCGTCTCGGAGCTGCGCGCCAAGCGCACGCTGGATTCGCTGGCGATCGTGGATGCGCCGCAGGCGACCGTGCTACGCGGTGGCACGCTGTCCGTCGTGCCCGCACGCGACGTCGTGCTTGATGACGTCATCGACCTGACGCTGGGAGACCAGGTGAGCGTGGACGGAACCGTGTTGAGCGCGGTCGGCCTCGAGATCGACGAATCCCTGCTGACGGGGGAGTCTCGTCCCGTGAAGAAGAAGCAGGGCGACCAGCTGCTGGCCGGCACGAGCGTCGTCGCCGGCTCAGGGCGCATGGTCGCTACGGCCGTCGGCGAGCGCGTCTACGCGCAGGGGCTGTCGGAGCAGGCTCGAGCGTTCACGCGCACGGTCTCGGAGATCCAGGTGTCGATCAACCGGGTGCTGCAGGTCGTGTCCATCATGCTGCTTCCCGTCGTCGTCCTGACGTTCTACTCGCAGAACCGCGTGGCGGGAGGCGACGGGGGAGACTGGCGTGAGGCGCTCGTCCTCTCCGTCGCATCCGTCATCGGCATGATTCCTCAGGGACTCGTCCTGCTCACCTCCATGAACTTTGCGATCGGATCGGCGACGCTCGCCCGCCGCGGCGTGCTCGTCCAGGAGCTCCCCGCCGTCGAGGTGCTCGCGCGCGTTGACTGCCTGTGCCTGGACAAGACGGGCACGCTGACCACCGGCGGCATCCGCGTTCGCGGCGTCGAGGTGGTGTCGGGCCAGGAATCCTCCGTGTTGTGCGCCCTCGCGAGCTGTGCGAGTGATCGCACCAACGCGACGGCCGAGGCGATCTGGGAGCATTTGAGCGACGAGCAGCGCGCGGGCGCGGCGCAGCGCATCGAGTGGTCGGTCCCTTTCTCGTCCGCCCGCAAGTGGAGCGCGTGGGGTGGGGGTGCCGACACCTGGATCCTGGGCGCACCCGAGTTCGTCATCGACGAGGCCGCGGCGGCGAACGTGGACCTGTTGGCCAGGGTGCGTGCCGTCGCACAGGAGGGTTCGCGTGTGGTTGCCCTCGTGCGCGCCGATGAGGCCATCGTCGACGACGAGCTGCCGGCGCGCCGGGAAGTGGCCGCGCTCGTCGTGCTCGAGGAGGACCTCCGACCCGACGCGGCCGAGACGCTCGACTACTTCCGCTCCCAAGGCGTGCACGTGCGCGTCATCTCCGGCGACAACCCGACGACCGTCGGCGCGCTGGCCGCGCAGGCCGGCCTGACCGCGCCCGACGGCTCGCCCGCTCGCCTCATGGACGCGCGCGACCTTCCCGAGGACCTGACCTCGGAGGCGTTTATCGATGCCATCGAGAACCACGACGTGTTCGGCCGCGTGACCCCCGAGCAGAAGCGCGCGATGGTGGGAGCACTGCAGGCGCGCGAGCACTGCGTCGCCATGACCGGTGACGGCGTGAACGACGCCCTTGCGCTCAAGGACGCGGACCTGGGCATCGCGATGGGCAACGGAACGCAGGCCACGAAGGCACTCGCCCAGATCGTCCTCGTGGACTCCAAGTTCTCGGTCCTGCCCGGCGTCCTGTCGGAAGGCCGACGCATCATCGCGAACATGGAGCGCGTGTCGTCGCTGTTCCTGGCGAAAACCACCTACGCGGCCGTGCTTGTCATCGTTACGGCTCTCGTCGGCTGGCGCTATCCCTTCCTGCCGCGCCAGTTCAGCTACATCGACTCCCTCACGATTGGCATCCCCGCGTTCTTCCTGGCCCTGTGGCCCAATCCGCGCAGGTACGTTCCCGGGTTCCTCAAGCGAACGCTGTCCCTGGCGATGCCGACGGGAGCCATCTTGGCGGCCGCCGCGCTCGTCGCGTTTGGCATCGTTGACGGCCCACCGCAGGCGCGCGAGTCGACGGCGGCGATCCTCTCGCTCATGCTGGGGGCGATCTGGCTTCTCGTCATCACGTCCCGCCCCTTCTCCCTGTGGAAGTGGGTGCTCCTGGCCGGCGTCATCACCGCGACCGTGGGCGGCGTATTCATCCCACCCGTGCGTCACTTCTTCTCGATGGTTGCGCCCAACGCACACGAGTGGCTTGTCATCATCACCGTCGGCGCGTGCGCGTGCGTGCTCATCGAGGTCGCGCAGCGCCTCTTCTACGCCCGCCAGTTCGCCCGGTCGCTTCAGCCCTAGGCCACGACGGCAGCGCGAGGCCGCCTCGGGTCTTCGCCCGGGGCGGCCTCACACACGTATTGGGATTCAGAACGTGCGAATGACGGGGTTCCACTCGCGAATCAGGCGCGCCTGGATGACCTCGGCGACGTAGAAGGGGTCCTCGTTGAGGATCCGCTCGACCTCGTCCTGGTTCTCGGCGCTGATGAGAATCAGGGCGCCGGGCACCTCGCCAACGAGCGGGCCCGACGCGACGTTGACACCGCGGCCCAGCAGGTCGGATAGGAAGGCTCGGTGGGTGGGGCGGACCTCGTCCATCGTCTCGGTCATCGCTGGGTTGTACACGTACTCAACTGCGTAGAATGCCATAGCACCAACCCTAACCCTCATCCGCTCAATTTCCTAGGCGGGCGATAGGATCGAGGGATGCATGACAAGCTAATCATCCAGGGAGCCCGGGAACACAACCTGAAGAACGTGAACCTCGAACTTCCCCGCGACGCCATGATCGTTTTCACGGGGCTGTCCGGATCGGGCAAGTCCTCGCTGGCTTTCGACACGATCTTCGCCGAGGGGCAGCGCCGCTACGTCGAGTCCCTCTCCTCCTACGCCCGCCAGTTCCTCGGACAGATGGACAAGCCGGACGTCGACTTCATCGAAGGCCTCTCACCCGCCGTCTCCATTGACCAGAAGTCCACGTCACGCAACCCGCGATCCACGGTGGGCACGATTACCGAGATTCACGACTACCTGCGCCTCCTGTACGCGCGCGCGGGTGTCGCCCACTGCCCCGAGTGCGGTGCGCGCATCCAGGCCCAAACCCCCCAGCAGATCGTCGATCGCGTGCGAACCATGGAGGAGGGGACGCGTTTCCAGGTCCTCTCGCCCGTCGTGCGCGGGCGCAAAGGCGAGTACCAGGACCTCATCGACGAACTCAGATCGGACGGATACACGCGCGCGATCATCGACGGTGAGGCCGTGCGATTGGAGAATGCGCCGAAGCTGGAGAAGAAACTCAAGCACACGATTGAGGTCGTCATCGACCGCCTCGTGGTGCGCGAGGGCATGCGTCAGCGCCTCACGGACTCGGTTGAGACCGCGCTGCGGCTCTCCGATGGCCTCGTCGTCATCGACTGCGTCGACCTGGACGCTGACGACCCGGATCGGCGACGCCGATTCTCCGAAAAGCGCGCGTGCCCCAACGACCACCCGCTCGCCCTCGACGAGATCGAGCCGCGGACGTTCTCCTTCAACGCGCCCTATGGTGCGTGCCCGGATTGCACCGGCCTGGGCTTCCGCCTCGAGGTCGACCCAGAGCTGGTCGTCCCCGATGAGGAGCTTTCCCTCGCCGAGGGTGCGGTCATCCCATGGACCTCCAACAACCGCTACCATATGAAGCTCCTGGAAGCCCTGTCCAAGGAACTCGGATTCGCTCTGGGCACCCCGTGGAAGAACCTGCCGAAGAAGGTCAAGGACGCGATCCTGTACGGTAAGGACTACGAGGTGAGCGTCAAGTTCCGCAACCGGTGGGGCAGGGAACGCTCCTACACGACGGGCTTCGAAGGCGCGATCAACTACATCGAACGCAAGCGAAACGAGACGGAGTCCGCCGCGGTCAGCGAGAAACTCGACTCCTACATGCGCGAGACCCCATGCCCGACCTGCCACGGGGCACGGTTGAAGCCGGAAGTCCTGGCCGTGCGCATCGGCGGCTTGTCGATCGCCGAGCTCTCCGACATGTCGATCGCGGACGCGCGTGCATTCCTCGCGCACGTCGAGCTTGAGCGCCGTGCCCGCTCTATCGCCGCCCCCATCCTCAGCGAGATCGAGGCCCGCCTGGCCTTCCTCGTGGACGTCGGCCTGACCTACCTGACGCTCTCGCGCGGGGCCGGCACGCTCTCGGGCGGCGAAGCGCAGCGCATTCGACTGGCCACGCAAATCGGCTCCGGCCTCGTCGGCGTCCTCTACGTCCTCGACGAGCCCTCGATCGGGCTGCACCAGCGCGACAACCGCAGGCTTATTGCCACCCTGGAGCGCCTGCGCGACCTGGGCAACACCCTCATCGTCGTCGAGCACGACGAGGAGACGATGGAGGCCGCCGACTGGATCGTCGACATCGGCCCGGGTGCCGGGGAGACCGGTGGCTGGGTCGTCCACTCGGGGCCGCTGTCGGAGCTGAAGAACAACAGCAAGTCCCTGACCGGGCAGTACCTGGCTGGCAAGCGGCGCATCATCGTGCCGCCGAGCCGCCGACCGGTGGATAGGAAGCGCGTCGTCACCGTCAAGGGAGCTCGCGAACACAACCTCAAGGGCGTGGACGTGTCCTTCCCGCTCGGCGTTCTCACAGCCGTGACCGGCGTGTCCGGGTCGGGCAAGTCCACCCTCGTCAATCAGATCCTGTACCGCACCCTCGCGTCGCGCCTCAACGGCGCGCGCACGGTGCCCGGCCGCCACCGCACGATCACCGGAATCGAGCAGCTGGACAAGGTCGTGCACGTCGACCAGAGCCCGATTGGTCGCACGCCCCGGTCGAATCCGGCGACCTACACGGGTGTGTGGGACCAGATCCGCAAGCTCTTTGCCGAGACGCAGGAAGCCAAGGTCCGCGGCTACGGTCCCGGCCGTTTCTCCTTCAACGTCAAGGGAGGTCGCTGCGAATCCTGCAAGGGTGACGGCACCCTCAAGATCGAGATGAACTTCCTGCCCGACGTGTACGTGCCCTGCGAGGTGTGCCACGGCGCACGCTACAATCGCGAGACCCTGGAAGTGGAGTACAAGGGCAAGACCGTCGCGGACGTGCTCGACATGCCGATCGCCGAGGCCGCGCAGTTCTTTGCCCCGATCTCGCGCATCGCTCGTCACCTGAACACGCTCGTGGAGGTTGGCCTGGGATACGTGCGGCTCGGGCAGAGCGCGACCACCCTGTCGGGAGGCGAGGCGCAGCGCGTGAAACTGGCGTCGGAGCTGCAGCGGCGCTCGACCGGACGCACCGTCTACGTGCTCGACGAGCCGACGACGGGACTGCACTCCGAGGACATCCGAAAGCTCCTGCTTGTTTTGCAGTCCCTCGCCGATAAGGGCAACACCGTGATCGTCATCGAGCACAACCTGGACGTCATCAAGAGCGCGGACTGGGTCATTGACATGGGGCCCGAGGGGGGCGCCGGTGGCGGAACCGTCGTCGCACAGGGAACACCCGAAGAGGTCGCAACGGTAGAGGACTCCTTCACCGGCCGGTACCTCGCCGAGGTTCTCGCCAAGGAAGCGGCGCGCGACGCCGCGGGCGCCTAGCGGCGTCTAGGATGAGACCCGTGCAAGCGGCGTATCGCTCCATCGGCTACACGTTCTACTGGCCCGCGTGGGTCCACCTCCTGGTCGTCGGACTCCTCGGCGTCGCCGCCGTTGTGACCGTCGTGGCTCTGATGGCCCGCGCGGCGCGGCGGCCACGTGCCTTCGGCCTGCCGGTCGGCCTCCTCGCCGCCGTCGGCAACCTGAGCCTGTGCGTCCTCGTGCAGGCGGAGGCCCGGCACACGTGGCAGACGGGCATGGTGGGCACTCTCTACACGGTGGCGTTCGTGTTTCTACTGATGACGCTCGCCTCCCTATGGAGCGCAGAATCGGGCGGATTCCGCTGGTCGCGCACCTTCCACCTGTTTCTTCTGGCGGTGATGGCGATCGCCGGCATCATGGAGTTCGCCTATCGTCTGACGTATTGGATTCCGCTGCCCGTGGCGGGGGTGGCCGTCCTCCTCGCCCTCCTCGGTGCGTTCGCCGCCGGTCGTGCCAGCCGCGACTAGTCGGGTTCTTCACGCGGATCGATCCCGGCCTCGTTCATTGCTGGCACGAGGCCGGGACCGGATCGTGTGGCGGGCGCGTGGGAGGGATTACTCCTTGTCCTTCGCGGCCTCGCCGGAAGCATAGAGGGCGTCCACCTCGGCGGCGTAGTCGGCCAACACGCGTCGGCGCTTGAGCTTGAGCGAGGGGGTCATGTAGCCGTTCTCCACGGTGAAGGCCGCGTTGACGATCCGGTAGCGTCGAATTGACTCGGCGCGAGAGACCGCACGGTTAGCGCGCGCGATGGCTTTCTCGAGGGACTCGCGCACCTGCGGAAGGTCCGCGGCCTGTGCGGCGTCAACGACTGGAAGACCGTGGCGGGCGAGCCACTCGGGGAGCATCTCGGTGTCGAGCGCGATCAGCGCACCGATGTAGGGGCGGCCCTCTCCCACGACGATGATGTTGCCGATGAGCGGGTGGGTCGACAGCGCCTCCTCGAGGATCTCGGGGGAGACGTTCTTCCCGCCCGCGGTGACGATGAGTTCCTTCTTGCGTCCCGTGATCCGCAGGTGGCCGCGATCGTCGATCGACGCCAGGTCGCCTGTCTTGAACCAACCGTCGACGAAAGCCTCCGCGGTCGCCTCGGGAAGATTGTGGTAGCCCTTGGACACGGAGATGCCCTGGACGAGGAGCTCGCCGTCGGTGGCGATCTTGAGGCGGTTGCCCGGCCATGCGAAACCGACCGAGTCGGGGGGGAAGTCCTGCGGTGTCTCCACGGAGATCGGCCCGGTCGTCTCGCTCAGGCCGTAGCCCTGCAGGAGCGTGATCCCCAGGCCTCGATAGAAGTTGGCCAGGTCGGTGGCCAGCGGCGCTCCGCCGGAGATGATCGTGTGGAGGTTGGGTCCCAGGATCGCCCGAACCTTCGACAGGACGAGGGCGTCCGCGACTCGGCCGCGGAGCCGGAGAGCGGCGGAGGGACCGGGGGAGGGGGTAGCCGAAGCGTCAGGCACGGGAGTCGTGTCCGGGCCGGGGCCGGCCACCGCCGACTCGGGCAGGGGAGTGTCCGCGTAGGCGCTGGCCATGGACAGGGCGCGCGCCTGCTTGGCGGCCCAGGAGAACAGGCGGCCCTTGACGCCGCCACCGGCCTTCGCGGCGGCTGCGTTGTAGACCTTCTCCATGACGCGAGGGACGACGAGAAGCATCGTCGGCTTGAACGTGGCGATGTCGTTGACGAGGTTGCGCGTGTCGGGAGAAAACGCGACGATCCCCTGGCCGGCGAGCAGGCAGTACATGACGAAACGCGCCAAGACGTGCGCGACCGGAAGGAACAGCAGGGAACGAGACTTCGGGTCGTTGATGAGGAGGGGAAGGAAATCGTAGGCCTGGAGCATCGGGGAGATGAAGTTGCCGTGCGTGAGGACGACGCCCTTGGGTTTGCCCGTCGTCCCAGAGGTGTAGATGATGGTGGCATCATCGCCGAGGTGAACCGCGTCGGTGCGTGCGCGCACGTCCTCGACGGACACCGCCTGGGCTGCGCTGCTCAGCTCTCGCTCGGCTCCGCGATCGAGGGAAAGGATGTGGCGCACGCGATCCGTGCGCACGGATTCGACGAGCTCGGCCTGCTGCGTGGTCGCCGTGATAACGATGCGGACGTCGGCGTCGGTGAGGATGTGGGCGATCTGCGACGCGGAGTCGGTCTCGTAAATCGGAACGGTGACCGCCCCGCAGGACAGGGCGGCGACGTCGATGAGCGCCCACTCGTAGGAGGTAGGTGCGAGGATGGCGAGGTGTTCGCCCGCCTCGAGGCCAATGCCGATCAGGCCGCGGGCGATGGAGTCGACTTCGGCGAGAAACTGCTCCATCGTGATCGGCCGCCATGCCCCCACGTTCGAGCGTCGCTCAATGGCTAGAGCCCCCGGGTGCGTGGCCACGCGTTGGTGGAGCATCTTCGGCAGGTTCATGTCATCGGTGGCCTCGCGCGTGGCGATCGACTCCCACGAGCCGTCGGCGAGCCTACGTACCGTCATTGCAGTCCTTTCCAGGGTGTGCGCGTCCAGCGCGTCAGTTCTTCTTACGGAAGCCAAAGAAGTGGCTCTTGGGGGCGGGCTGAGCGGACACGGGGCCTCCGTAGAGGGCGTCGACCTCGTGGGCGTAATCGGCGAGAACCTTGCGGCGGCGCAGCTTCATTGATGGGGTGACGTAACCGTTCTCCACCGTGAACGTGGCATCGACGATGCGGAACTTACGAATGGACTCAGCCCGCGAGACGGCCTTGTTGGCGCGCTCAACCGCCCTGCTCAGGGAGTCGCGCACCTGCGGAAGGTTCGCGGCCTCGGTGGGGGAGCACTGGGCGAGGCCGTGCTTGGCCAGCCAATCCGGCAGCATGTCCGCATCGAGGGTGAAGAGCGCACCGACGTAGGGACGTTGGTCGCCCACGACGATGACGTTGGCGACGAGTGGGTGGGTGGCCAGGGCGTCTTCGAGGACCTCCGGTGAGACGTTCTTTCCGCCGGCGGTGACGATCAGTTCCTTCTTGCGTCCCGTGATCGTCAGGTGGCCCTTGCGGTCGATGGAACCCAGGTCGCCCGTGTGGAACCAGGTGCCGTCGGGCATGACCTGCGCGGTCTCCTCGGGGAGGTGGTAGTAGCCGGGCATGACCGACTGACCGCGCACGAGGATCTCTCCGTCCTTGGCAATCTTGATGAAGTTGCCCGGCAGGGGAAGACCGACGGTTCCGACCGGGTTGTTGCCGATGTGCTGGACGGCGATGGGGCCCGTGGTCTCGCTCAGGCCGTAGCCCTGCAGGAGAGTGATGCCCATGCCGGCGTAGAAGTGGGCGAGGTCGGTGGCCAGGGGCGCGCCTCCCGAGACGATGTAGCGCAGGTTCGGGCCGAGGACGGATCGGATCTTGTTGAGCACGAGGCTGTCAGCCAGGCCGTGGCGCATCTTCCTCAGGGGGCCGGGGCCGAAGGCCTTCTCGCTCGCCTGGGAGTAGGCGCGTGCCTGCTTGGCGCTCCACGCGAAGAGGCGGCCCTTGACGCCGCCGCCCGCCTTTGCGCTGGCCGCGTTGTAGACCTTTTCCAGGACGCGGGGAACAACGAGGAGCACCGAGGGTGCGAAGGCCTGAATGTCGGGCAGCAGGTTCTTGATGCTGGGGGAGAAGCCGAGGACACCCTGACCGGAGAGGATCACGTGCATGACGAGGCGAGCCAGGACATGGGCGACGGGAAGGAAGAGGAGCAGGCGGGTGGAGGGGGAGTCGATGACGTCGCCGAGAATCTGGCGTGCGCCCTGCGAGGTCGCGATGAAGTTGGCGTGGGTGAGGGCAACCCCCTTCGGGGCGCCCGTGGTGCCGGAGGTGTAGATGATCGTGGCGATATCATGGGATGTGATCGCGCCGCGGCGGCGCCTCACGTCCTCAATCGTGACGTGCGTGGCGGCTCGCGCGATAGTGCGCAGCGCGCCCCGGTCGAGGGAATCGACGCCGACCGTGCACGAGGGGGCGACGGTGCGCACCAGGTCGGCCTGCTGGGTGGAGGCGGTGAAGACGCGGGTGACGTGCGCGTCGGTGAGAATGTGTTCGATCTGGGCGGCGGAGTCGGACTCGTAGATGGGCACCGTGATCGCGCCGATGGAGAGGAGAGCGAGGTCTAGGAGCAGCCACTCGTACGAGGTCGGGGCGAGGATGGCCACGGCATGACCAGGCTCGACACCGAGGCCGATGAGGCCGCACGCCGTGTACTCGACCTGGCGCTGAAGCTCGGCGGCCGTGAGGCGGCGCGTGGAACCGACGGAGGAGCGCTGCTCGACGGCGATCTGGTCGGGCTGGGCGGCGGCTCGGCGTGCCAGCATGTCGGGCACGATCTCGTGATCACCGACCGTGTAGGTGGGCTTGATCGTGTAGGAGCCATCGCGCATGCGCTTCATCGTGTCCTCCGGGTGTCGGTTCAAAGACTGAACATCAGATCCGGTGCGAGTCTATCCGCAACAGGGCGGCCCCCGCCCCCATTAGGGGGCAGAGGCCGCTCAAGTGACGATTAGATCACAGGTCGTAGTAGAGCTGGTACTCGTACGGGTGAGGGTAGGCGCGCATGGGGGCGACCTCGTTGGTCTCCTTGTAATCGAGCCACGTGTCGATCAGGTCCTGGGTGAACACGTCTCCCTCGGTGAGGAAATCGTGGTCCTCGCGCAGCGCATCGAGGGCAGCTTCAAGCGAGCTGGGGAGCTTGGCGATGTCCTGATACTCGGCAGGCGGCAGCTCGTAGAGATCCTTGTCGATCGGCGCGGCGGGCTCGATGCGGCGCTTGATCCCGTCGATGCCGGCCATGAGGCAGGCGGAGAAGGCCAGGTAGGGGTTCGCGCTCGGGTCCGGCACGCGGTACTCGACACGCTTGGCCTTGGGGGAGGTTCCGGTGACGGGAATGCGAATGCACGCGGAGCGATTGCGCGCCGAGTACACGAGGTTGATCGGCGCCTCGAAGCCGGGGACCAGACGACGGAAGGAGTTCACCGACGGGTTCGTGAAGGCGAGGAGTGCGGGGGCGTGCTCCAGCAGGCCACCGATGAACCAGCGGGCAGTGTCGGAGAGGGATCCGTAGCCGCGCTCGTCGTAGAAGAGAGGCTCGCCGTCCTTCCACAGTGACATGTGCGTGTGCATGCCCGAGCCGTTGTCGCCGAAGAGCGGCTTGGGCATAAAGGTCGCCGAGTGACCGAACTCGAGCGCGGAGTTCTTGATGACGTACTTGAACTTCATCATGTCGTCGGCCGCCGCCTGGAGCGTGGCGAAACGGTAGTTGATCTCCTGCTGTCCGCCCGAACCCACCTCGTGGTGGGCACGCTCGATGGTCAGCCCGACCTGCTCGAGGATACGGCTCATCTCGTCGCGAACATCCGCGTACTTATCGGCGGGGGACACGGGAAAATACCCGCCCTTGAGGCCAACCTTGTACCCCATGTTGCCCCCCTCTTCACGTCGCCCCGTGTTCCAATAGGCCTCGGAGGAGTCCACCTCGAAGAAGGTGGCGTGAGGGCTGACCTGGTAGCGCACGTCGTCGAACAGGTAGAACTCGGCCTCGGCGCCGATGAAACACTGATCGGCGATCCCGGTGGAACGCAGGTAGGCCTCGGCCTTCGCGGCCACCTGCCGTGGGTCACGCGAGAAGGGTTCGTCGGTGAAGGGGTCGACGATTGAGAAGTTGACGACGAGCGTGGACCGCTCGCGGAAGGGATCGACGAATGCCGAGCTGATGTCGGGGATGAGCTTCATGTCGGACTCGTGGATCGCGGTAAAGCCGCGCACCGACGAGCCATCAAACATGAGGCCATCACTGAGGGCGGAGTCCAGGAACTCGCTGACGGGAATCGTAAAGTGCTGCTGAACACCGGGGACGTCGCAGAAGCGTACGTCGACGAGCTCAATGTTCTGTTCGGAGATAAAGTCTGCGACCTCTTGGGTGGAGGTGAACATGAACGTCCTTCTGTGTGGAGTGGTGACTACTCATGGTCAAGATTGAGTCAATTCGTGACCAAAATCAGTATATGCCCGCAGGGGCCTCGGCGGGCTCCCGTTTCATCTGTCGATAGTTTCATGACATACAGCACGGGCGTGAGGAGTGTCGGGCGCGTGTCGTCGGGGCCTCGTACCCTGGTGGGGTGGCAGATCCTTCGACGTACCGCCCCCGCACGGGAGACATTCCGACCTCGCCGGGCGTCTATCGCTTCTCGGATCCGCAGGGCCGCGTCATCTACGTAGGCAAAGCCAAGAACCTGCGCAATCGCCTCACCAACTACTTCCAGGACCTGGCGAACCTGCACCCGCGCACTCAGCAGATGGTCACCACCGCCTCCCGCGTGCAGTGGACGGTGGTGCGCTCCGAGATCGAGGCGCTCACGCTCGAGTTCACGTGGATCAAGGAATTCAATCCGCGCTTCAACGTCGTGTTTAAGGACGATAAATCCTATCCCTACCTCGCTGTGTCCATGGGGGAGCGCTACCCGCGCGTGCAGGTGACGCGCGAGCGCAAGCGCGCAGGCTCACGCTACTTCGGCCCCTACACTCAGGTGTGGGCAATACGGGAGACCATCGATCAGCTTCTGCGCGTCTTCCCGGTGCGTTCGTGCTCGGCCGGGGTTTTCGCTCGGGCGAAGGCCCAGGGGCGCCCGTGCCTGCTTGGCTACATCGACAAGTGTTCGGCCCCGTGCGTCGAGCGAGTGACGGCCGAGGAACACCGTGAGCTGGCCGAGGGCCTGTGCCGCTTCATGCAGGGGCGCACGGGTCCCGTGATTCGCGACCTCGAAACCCAGATGCGCGAGGCCTCGGCCAACCTGGACTTCGAACGAGCCGCGAAGCTACGCGACGACGTCGCCGCCCTGCGCACCGTTCTCGAGCGAAACGCCGTCGTCCTCGACGATGGAGCGGACGCGGACGTCTTCGCACTCGTCAGCGACGACCTTGACGCCGCTGTCCACGTCTTTCACGTGCGCGGCGGGCGCATTCGTGGCACCCGAGGCTGGGTCATTGAACGGGTGGACGGCGCGGGAGACGCCGCCCTCATGTCGCGCCTGCTGGAGCAGGTCTACTCCTCGGCGACGGAAGACGAGGCGCGGGGGGCGCGGGAGACGAAGGCGGCGGCCGTCAGCGTCGACGACGTCGCACACACGCCCACCTCCGCGATCCCCCGCGAGGTTCTCGTCTCCGTGGCTCCCGACGACATGGAGACCATCAGCCGCTGGCTCGGTGAGGCGCGAGGCGCGTCCGTCGCGATCAACGTCCCCAAACGCGGGCCGAAAGCTCAGCTGATGGACACCGTGACCGACAACGCGCGCCAGGCGCTGACCCTGCATCGCACGCGCCGAGCAGGCGACATCACCGCCCGCTCCAAGGCGCTCGAACAGCTCGCGGAAAACCTGGATCTTCCGGCCGCACCGCTGCGCATCGAGTGCTACGACGTGTCGCACACCGGGGGAGAGAATCAGGTCGCCTCCATGGTGGTCTTCGAAGACGGCATGCCCCGCAAGGACGCGTATCGCACCTTCAACATTCGCGGGACGGACGGTAAGGGCACCGCCGACGACACGAGCGCGATGAATGAGGTCCTCACGCGGCGCTTTTCCCGCCTGCTGGCAGAGGAAGCGGGCATTGAGGGCGAGGACGAGGACGGGGTCGCCTACGCGTCGGGACCCATCGAGGCCGCAACAGGGCGCCCCCGACGTTTCTCGTACCGGCCAGACCTCGTCGTCGTCGACGGGGGCCTCCCCCAGGTCAATGCGGCGCGCGCGGCACTCGAGGCGGTGGGCGCGGACGTTCCGGTCGTCGGCTTGGCCAAGCGGCTGGAGGAGGTGTGGATCCCAGGCGATGAGTTCCCCTTGATCCTGCCGCGCACCTCCGAGGCGCTCTACCTGCTGCAGTACCTGCGCGACGAGTCCCATCGTTTCGCCATCACCAAGCACCGCAAGCGCCGGTCCCGGGCGAGCCGCCGCTCCGTCCTCGATTCCATCCCCGGCCTCGGTCCGGCGCGTCAGGCCGCGCTGCTCAAGCACTTCGGCTCTGTCAAGCGCCTGAGGGAGGCAACGCCGGACCAGATTGCGCACGTCAAAGGCGTGGGAGCCCTCCTCGCGCGCCAGATCCACGATAGGCTACACACATCGTCAAGGGAGGAGACGTCATGACATCGACGCTGCCGACGCCGCTGCCCGCCCGTGTCCTCCTGCTGGGTTCGGGGGAACTCGGCAAGGAAGTCACCATTTCCCTCAAACGCTATGGCGCCACCGTCATCGCGTGCGATTCCTACGCCGGTGCCCCCGCCATGCAGGTAGCGGACGACTTCCGCGTCTTCGACATGGCTGACCCGCGGGCGCTCCGCGAGGTTCTTGCCGAGGTTGATGTCGACCTGATCGTCCCCGAGGTCGAGGCGATCGCGACCGCGGAGCTCGCGGACGCTGAGGAACGCGGGGTGCGGGTCGTTCCCAACGCCTACGCGGTCACCGCGACGATGGACCGCGAGCGTATTCGCAACCTCGCCGCCAGCCTCCCGGGCGTGCGCACCTGTGCCTTTCGTTTTGCGCGCAGTGAAGACGAACTCGCGCACGCTCTCGACGAGGTGGGGTACCCGGCTTTCGTCAAGCCCACAATGTCCTCCTCTGGACACGGGCAGAGCCGCGTCACCTCCCGCGACGAGGCCTGTGCAGCGTGGCGCGCCGCGCGCGACGGCGCCCGCGCCGACACGGGCGTGGTCATCGTCGAGGAGGGGATCGACTTCGACTACGAGATCACTCTGCTGACGCTGCGGTCGTGGGATGCGCACGCCTCGCGCGTCCTTACCTCCTTCTGCGCACCCATCGGCCACCGTCAGGAGGGCGGCGACTACGTCGAATCCTGGCAGCCCATGGCGATGAGTCCTCGCGCTCTGCGGGCGGCGCACTCGATGGCCCGTGAGGTCACCGATGCTCTCGCGCGCAAGGGAACCGGGCCTTGCCTAGGTATCTTCGGCGTGGAGTTTTTTGTGCGCGGAGACGACGTGTGGTTCTCGGAACTGTCTCCGCGCCCGCACGACACGGGCATGGTGACGATGGCCACGCAGGGTCAATCCGAGTTCGAGCTACACGCGCGCGCGATCCTCGGACTTCCCACCTCGACCGAGCAACGCGCGCCGGGAGCATCGGCCGTCATCCGAGCACCCCGAGCGATTGAGCGCCCCGTCTACGACGGTGTCGGGCGCGCCCTGGCAACGGCCGACGTCGTGCGTATCTTCGGCAAACCCGTGAGCCGAGCCCACCGGCGCCTCGGTGTCGTGGTAGCCACCGCAGCCAGCCCGAAGGAAGCCCGGGTGATCGCCCGGCGCGCCGCCCAGGAGATCAGCGTCGAGGACGCGCCCGCCTAAGCCACCCCGCCACCCCAACACCTTGCCAAGGAGGACACCATGCCCGACCAAGCCACCGACCGTCCACGCGGCGGCCTCGACGCCCCGGGCTTGCCCGTGAACGAGGAGAATCCGCCGACGTTCCCCGAAGGCATTCCCGCGCGCGACGTCGTTGCTGCCAAGCCGGAACCCCGCGCCTCCAACGAAGTCCTCATCATCACCGGCTACTCGGGAGCGGGTCGCACCGGTGCGGCGCGAGCTCTCGAGGATCTCGACTGGTACGTCGTGGACAACTTGCCTCCCACTATGCTTCCCGCCCTCGTGGGCATGATGTCCAACGACCCGGCGGCGGGCGTCCATCGCCTCGCGGTGGGGGTGGACGTGCGCTCGCGCACGTTCTTCGCGAACCTGTCCTCCACGCTTGAGCAGCTCAAGAAGTCCGGAATCGCCTACCGTGTGATCTTCCTCGAAGCAAGCGCCCAGACCCTCGTGCGCCGCTACGAGTCGAATCGGCGCCCGCACCCTCTGCAGGGGCAGGGCACCCTCATGGACGGTATCAAGGCGGAGGAACGCCTGCTCGCCCCCCTGCGTCGCAGTGCGGACGAGGTCATCGACACCTCCGACATGAGCGTTCACGACCTGACCCGGCGGATTCGAGACATCGTGGCGGGGGAGGAGCGCCTCCTGCAGATCACGGTCGAATCCTTTGGTTTCAAGCACGGCCTGCCCCTCGACGCCGACCACGTGGTCGACGTGCGCTTCCTGAAGAACCCGTACTGGGTTGACGAGCTGCGGCACCTGACCGGAAAGGACCAGGCGGTCGCCGACTACGTGCTCTCGCAGCCGGGTGCGCGTGATTTCGCCCTGGGATACGCTGACCTACTGGCACCCATGCTGGCGGGCTATCTGGCAGAATTGAAGCCATTCGTCACGATCGCCGTCGGCTGCACGGGCGGTAAGCACCGCTCCGTCGCGTGTTCGGAGGCCATCGCGCAACGCCTGCGCACTCTCGGGCACTCCGTCCGGGTGATGCACCGCGACATTGGGAGAGACTGATGCCCTATCTTGATGCAGCCGGCTGGGTTCAACGAGGCGAATCCGGTCAGTCCATCGTCGCCCTCGGCGGCGGCCACGGCCTCTCGGCCACCCTGCGGGCACTGCGCCACATCACACGGGCGCTCACCGCGGTCGTCACGGTCGCCGACGACGGTGGCAGCTCGGGTCGGCTCCGCAAGGAGATGCCGATCCTTCCGCCGGGTGACCTACGCATGGCGCTGGCGTCGCTGTGCGAGGAATCCGAGTGGGGGCTGACCTGGCGTGATGTCATGCAGCTGCGCCTGGATACGACGGGCCCCCTCAACGGGCACGCGCTCGGTAACCTCTTGATTTCCGGATTCTGGCAGCTCCTCGATGACCCGGTTGAGGGCCTCGACTGGGTCGGCAGACTGCTGGGGGCGCAGGGGCGCGTCCTGCCGATGTCGACGACGCCCATCGATATCGAGGCAGACATGATGGACGGGGGACGCAGGTACGTCGTCGCCGGCCAGTCCAAGGTGGCGGTCGCCCCCGGAACCGTTGAACACGTGCGCATCACGCCCGAGGCTCCCGAGGTTCCCGGCGCCGTCATCGAGGCGATCTCCGAGGCCGACTGGGTGGTCCTCGGTCCCGGCTCCTGGTACACGTCGGTGATCCCGCACCTGCTCGTGCCCGAGATCAACCGAGCCCTGGCCACGACCGACGCGCACCGCGCGCTTGTGCTCAACCTAGCGCGCCAACGCGGGGAAACGGACCTGATGTCGACAGCGGACCACGTGCGGGTGCTGCGCGAATACGCTCCGATGCTCAAGCTGGACGTCGTTGTCGCTGACCCGACCGCGTGCGATGACATCGACGACCTGATCTTGGCGGCCGAGGAACTGGGGGCTCGCGTCCTGCTGCGCCAGGTGCGCACCGGCGACGGAGCGCCGCACCACGACCCGCTGCGCCTGGCGGCGGCGCTCCGTGACGCATTCGACGGCTTCCTCGGGGAAGTCGGGCAGCCAGAAACGTGGTTACCTTAGACCCTGTTGCCCGTTGATCGAGACACCACATCGTTGGGAGAATCTGTGTCGCTGACGTCAGACATGAAGGACGAGCTCGCGCGCGCCGTCATCACCACTCCGTCCGAGGTCGCCGCCGAGGTGAGCGCGACGCTGCGCTTCGCCGGCGGCTTGCACCTCGTCGGTGGCCGGATCCTCGTGGAGGCCGAGCTTGACTCGCCGGTCGCGGCCAGGCGCCTGCGCACCTACCTCCAGGCGCTGTACAACGCGGAGTCCTCCGTTGTCGTCGTCTCCGGTTCCTCCCTTCGGCGCGGCAAACGCTTCGTCGTTCGCGTCGTCCACAAGGCCGACGAGCTGGCCAGGCTCACCGGACTCGTCGACTCTCTCCGGCGTCCCGTGCGCGGCCTCCCCCCTGCTCTCGTGTCGTCGGGGACGGCCGAGGCCGCGGCCATCTGGCGCGGAGCCTTTCTCGCGCGCGGCTCGCTCATGGAACCCGGCCGCTCTTCCTCTCTCGAGATCACCTGCCCGGGCCCCGAGGTGGCCTTGGCGATGGTCGGCTGCGCGCGCAAGCTCGGCGCGGCTGCACGCTCGAAGGAGGTTCGGGGAACCGACCGCGTCTCCGTGCGCGACTCCGACGCAATCGGCACGCTGATCGCCGCGATGGGTGCGCCCGCGACCTTCGAGGCCTGGCAGGAGCGCCGGGAGCGACGCGAGGCGCGCGGCAGCGCCAACAGGCTCGCCAACTTCGACGATGCCAACCTGCGACGGTCGGCGCGCGCGGCCGTGGCGGCCGGGGCTCGCGTCGAGAGGGCCTTTGAGATCCTCGGCGACGATGTTCCGGCGCACCTGCTCGAGGCGGGCACCCTGCGCCTGCGCTACAAGCAGGCTTCCCTTGAGGAACTGGGCAAACACACGAATCCGCCGCTCACGAAGGACGCGGTGGCGGGGCGCATCCGCAGGCTCCTCGCGCTGGCGGACAAAGTCGCGCACGAACGCGGTATCCCCGATACCGAATCCGCGCTCACCCTCGAGATGCTTGAGGAGGACTGAGGTCCTTAGTTTCGCCCCGTATGGTGGGCAATAAACGAGAATTACCCCACGTGATGATTTTGTAATTGGGGTGTGACAGAGGACGCTTGCGGGTGTAAATTAGGAACTGCTGGAACCGCAGACATCTGCGGGCTGGGCTGGCATCCCGCGAGCCCGGTTGCATCGAAGACCGTGTCCCGTGTGGGCACGAGCAGGAGGAACATAGTGACCACCCGCGTTGGCATCAACGGCTTCGGCCGCATCGGCCGTAACTTCTTCCGCGCTGCTATTGAGCAGGGCGCGGACATCGAAATTGTTGCCGTGAACGACCTGACGGACAACAAGACCCTCGCTCACCTGCTGAAGTACGACTCGATCAAGGGCCGCTTCCAGGGTGAGGTCTCCTACGACGACGAGGGCATCGTCGTCGACGGCAAGCACATCAAGGTGCTTGCGCAGCGTAACCCCGCGGACCTGCCCTGGGGCGAGCTCGGCGTCGAGGTCGTCGTCGAGTCGACCGGCTTCTTCACCGACGGCGAGAAAGCCAAGGCTCACCTCGAGGGTGGCGCCAAGAAGGTCGTCATCTCCGCTCCCGCCAAGAACGTTGACGGCACCTTCGTCATGGGCGTCAACGAGGACAAGTACGACAACGCGACGATGAACATCGTCTCGAACGCGTCCTGCACCACCAACTGCCTCGCCCCCCTGGCCAAGGTTCTCGAGGAGAACTTCGGTATCGAGCGCGGCATCATGACGACCATCCACTCCTACACGGGTGACCAGCGCGTCCTCGATGCCCCCCACAAGGATCTGCGTCGCGCCCGCGCGGCCGCCCTGAACATGATCCCCACCAAGACCGGTGCCGCCCAGGCCGTCGCCCTGGTTCTGCCCCAGCTTGAGGGCAAGTTCGACGGCCTGGCCGTCCGCGTGCCGACCCCGACCGGCTCGCTCACCGACCTGACCTTCATCGCGAAGAAGGAGGTCTCCGTCGAGGCCGTGAAGGCCGCCGTCAAGGCCGCCGCCGAGGGCGAGCTCAAGGGTGTCCTGGAGTACACCGAGGACCCGATCGTCTCCACCGACATCGTGGGCGACCCGCACACCTCGATCTTCGACGCCACCGAGACCAAGGTCATCGGCAACCTCGTCAAGGTCCTGTCCTGGTACGACAACGAGTGGGGCTACTCGAACGCTCTCGTTCGCCTCACCGCTCTCGTCGGCTCCAAGCTCGCCTGAGCTGAGCGCCACAGCCATGAGCTGACAGCGAGATGCCCGTGCACGCTCGTGCACGGGCATCTCGTCTATCACCAACGTCTTCGAACGAAAGGACCTCCCATGAGGACCATCTCCACCCTGGGTGACCTGCGCGGCAAGCGCGTGCTGGTTCGCTCCGACTTCAACGTTCCACTCAAGGACGGCCAGATCACCGACGACGGACGTATCCGCGCCGCGCTGCCCACCCTCACGACCCTCACCAACGCCGGAGCGAAGGTCGTCATCCTGGCCCACCTCGGCCGCCCCAAGGGCAAGGTCGACCCCGCCTTCTCGCTGGCCCCCGTCGCCGAGCGCCTCGCCGAGCTGTCCGGCGTGAAGGTTACTCTCGCCTCCGATGTCGTTGGCCCCTCCGCTACCGAGACTGTCGCCGCCCTCGGTGACGGCGAGATCGCCCTGCTGGAAAACGTGCGCTACGACGCTCGCGAAACCTCGAAGGTCGATTCCGAGCGCGAGGAACTCGCCCGTGAATACGCCAAGCTCGGCGACGCCTTCGTCTCCGACGGCTTCGGCGTTGTCCACCGCAAGCAGGCCTCCGTCTACGACATTGCGAAGCTGCTGCCCTCTGCCGCGGGCCTCCTGGTCCTCAAGGAGATTGAGTCCCTGTCCAAGGTCACCGGCGATCCCGAACGCCCCTACGGCGTCGTCCTCGGCGGATCGAAGGTCTCTGACAAGCTGGGCGTCATCGCGAACCTGCTGAAGAAGGCCGACATGCTGTTCATTGGCGGCGGCATGGCGTTCACCTTCCTGGCCGCTCAGGGCTACTCGGTTGGCAAGTCTCTGCTCGAAGAAGACCAGATCGAGACCGTCAAGGGCTATATCGCGCAGGCAGCTGAACGCGGCGTTGACCTGGTCCTGCCCGTTGACGTCGTTGTCGCCCCCGAGTTTGCGGCCGACGCGCCCGCAACCGTCGTCAAGGTCGACGCGATCCCCGACGACCAGATGGGCCTGGATATCGGCCCCGAGTCCGCCAAGCTCTTCGCCGACAAGATCGCAACGGCGAAGACCGTGGCCTGGAACGGGCCCATGGGCGTCTTTGAGTTCGACGCCTTCGCCGGCGGCACCCGTGCCGTCGCGCAGGCCCTGTCGGCGGGCACCATGTTCTCCGTCATCGGCGGCGGCGACTCCGCCGCGGCCGTGCGCTTGCTCGGTTTCGACGAGAGCACCTTCTCTCACATTTCCACTGGCGGCGGCGCCTCCCTCGAGCTCCTCGAAGGCAAGGTTCTGCCCGGTATCGCAGTTCTGGAGGACTGACTCATGGCACGCACACCCCTCATGGCCGGCAACTGGAAGATGAACCTCGATCACCTCGAGGCCAACCATCTCGTCCAGGGCCTCGCGATGGCGCTCGCAGACGCGGACCACGACTACTCCAAGTGCGAGGTGCTCGTCATCCCGCCGTTTACGGATATCCGCACCGTCCAGACCATCGTTGACGCCGACGAGCTCGGCATCAAGTATGGAGCGCAGGACGTGTCGATCCATGACAACGGCGCCTACACCGGCGAGATCTCCACCGAGATGCTCACCAAGCTGGGTTGTAGCTACGTCGTCATGGGTCACTCGGAGCGTCGCGAATACCACGGAGAGTCCGATGAGCTCGTCGGAGCGAAGGCACGCAAGGTTTTCGACGCGGGCATGACCCCGATCCTGTGCTGCGGCGAGGCCCTCGAGGTGCGCAAGGCCGGCACGTACGTTGACTTCGTGCTCGGCCAGATTCGTGCGGCGCTGTCGGGCTGGAAGGCCGACGAGGTCGCGAAGATCGTCATCGCCTACGAGCCGATCTGGGCGATCGGCACGGGCGAGACCGCGTCGGCCGAGGACGCGCAGGAGGTCTGCGGTGCGATTCGTGCCGCCCTCGCCGAGGACTACGGCACCGAGACCGCCGAGGCGACTCGCATCCTGTACGGCGGCTCCGCCAAGCCCGGTAACATCAAGGAACTCATGGCCCAGCCCGACATCGACGGCGGCCTCGTTGGCGGCGCGTCTCTGAAGGCTGACTCGTTCGCCGCCATGGCAACCTTCTACGCCTGAGGCGCCGATGCTCCTCGAGGTCCCCTCCGTGTGAAGGGGAGAAGGGGCAACGGGGTGGGGCCAACCGGTGCGCCGGTTGGCCCCACCGCCATTCTTCGATAAACTTGATTCGTATGCGCCCCCACGGCGGGGTAGAACCGCACTAGAAGTTGGAATAACCGTGACCATTTTGAACAACGTTCTGATCGTGCTGATCTTCCTGACCAGCATTTTGCTGACCCTCACCGTCCTCATGCACAAGGGGCAGGGCGGCGGCCTTTCGGACATGTTCGGTGGCGGCATTTCCTCCTCCGCCGGGTCTTCGGGCGTCGCCGAGCGTAACCTGAATCGGATCACGCTGGGCACGCTGCTGATCTGGCTGGTGTGCATTGTCGGATACGCCCTCCTCGCCAAGTTTGGCGGCTGACCACCGTGGCTGACGTCGCCCTGTGGCTCCCTGCAATCGTGTGGGGAGCCATTTTTCTGTGGTCCTATTGGCGCGAACCCAGGCAATTCCGCAACGCCTTCTTCTTATTCTTCTTCTGTGCGTGCACGCTCGGCGCGGCGGCCGTGTTCTTCAAACAGTGGTGGATCACGCTCCCCATCGCGCTCGCCGTCGCTTTCACCCCGGTCATCACGATCGTGTTCATGCTCGTGAACGAGGTCATGCTCGTCAAGCGGGAGGGTTTCTCTCTCTCCCACGCCCTGCCGCTGCTCTTCGCCTGCGCCATCGTCGCGTGGTTCGGTGCGCTTCCCGTGGCCCACGCGGCGCGGCTACCCGGCGTCGTCGTTGGTTTCGTCCTGGCCGTCACCGCGTGCGGCGCGTGGTTCTTCCTCTCCTTTGCCGCGATGCTCCTCTACTCGTGGCTCTACCGTTCGCTCCCGAGGCGTCGGCGCTACGACTTCATCATCATCCACGGCGCAGGCCTGAAGGGGAAGGAGCTGACGCCGTTGCTTGCCGGGCGGGTCGAACGCGCCTGCGAGCTGTGGAATGCGCAGGGCCGGCGCGCCACCCTCGTACCATCCGGAGGTCAGGGTGAGGATGAGGAGATCTCCGAGGCCGAAGCGATGGCGCGGCACCTGCGCGCCCTCGGTGTCCCTGCCTCCCAGATCGCTTTGGAAGATCGCTCCACGACGACGTGGGAGAACCTGAGTTTTTCTCGGGACCTCATCGCCGAACGTTCCTCGGTGCCAGACCCTCGAAGCGCGCTGGTCACGAGCGACTATCACGTGTTCCGAGCCGCGATGTACGCGCGGGCGGTCGGATTGAACGCCGATGGGCTGGGGTCACGGACGGCGCGCTATTACTTCCCGACCGCCTTCATCCGCGAGTTCATCGCGATCAGCCGTCGCTACTGGTGGCCGTATGCGACGATCATGGGTCTCTGGGCTGCTTGTACCCTCGTCTTCCTGGCCTTTCGCTAGCGCGTGTGCATACAGCCCTCACGCGTGTGACACGTCAATGTCGGCCGCCGCCGCAGCGTCAAGGTACACGCGAGTCGTGGGGGTCAGCACGCCCGCAACCGGCACGCGCTGGGGTGACGCCCCCGCGAATGCCTCTCCGATAGCGCGGGCCTTGGCCGCCCCGCTCGTGGCCAGCCAGACTTCCGCGCAGCGGCGCATGAGCGGCATCGAAACCGTGATGCGCTCGGGGGGAGGCTTGGGCGAGTCACGCACTGCCAGGATCGGGCGAGCCTCATCGTCGATGCGACCGGGGAACAACGAGGCAATGTGACCGTCAGGGCCCATGCCGATGAGGGCGATGTCGAAGGATCCATCACCCATGAGCGAGGTCCACGTGTCCTCGAAGGCGAGTGCAGCCGCGTCGAGACTGTCGTCACCGCGACCGCCGGGGGCTCGTGAGGGCATGCGGATGAACTCCACGCCGGGCGCGGCGTGAAAGAAGCCTTGCCACGCCTGGTCGTCGTTGCGATCGGGGTCGCCGGCGGCGACGTAGCGTTCGTCAACAAACCACACGCGCACCCGCGACCAGTCGACCTCGCCAACACGCCCGCGCAGAGAGGGGAGTAGGGAGGAGGTGATCGCGCCCCCGGAGATCGCCAGGTTGACCCGTTGCCCGGGCTCCGCCTCCTCGATCAGGATCCGCAAACGCGCAAAGAGGGCATCCCCGACGGCCTCGGCCAGTTCCTGCGGGCCGGGTAGCACCGCGAGCGTACGAACGCTGAGCATCTCACTTCCCCTCGGTGCAAAAGGCCAGGCGAGGAAGTTCCGTCGTCAAAAGCTCGCCGTAGTAGACATCCGGGTCGAGGCGACGCAGCTCCTCCATGAGAGAATCCTGGACGGAGCGACGCGCGAGATTCACGTTGCGATCCTCGAGTCCGGGACGGGAGAGGCGTGCCACGGAGGAGGTGGCGCTGCGCGAGAGGGACACGGTGGTGTCGTCATCGAAGAAGAAGGTGATGTCCGTGATCGTCAGGGCGTGCGGATCCACGACCCTCTCGACGGGAACACCCAGCTGGTGGTGGAGCCACGCGGCCACCAGGAACGGCGAGGGGTGGGTCGCGTTTCCCGCGATCCGAATCGAGGTGGGCATCCGATCAAGGTCCTCCGCGATAGCTGCCAGGAGTGCGCGCCACAGGGTCACGCCCGCCCATGCCAGGTCGGTGTCCCCGGAGGTGTAGACGGAGGACAAAGCCGAGAGCGTCTCCATCGGGCAGCTCGTTGCGCGAGAATCCGTGATGCGTTTGACGGCAAGACGCCCCAGGGGGTGACGGCCGGGGTCAGAGGGAGGGGTAAGCGGCCAGTAGGTGACGACCGGAGTATCGGACTGCAGGAGCGGCATGACGAGGGAGTCGATGTTTGTTGCGGCCTCACCGCGCGGCTCGAGAATGATGATGTCGGACAGGCCCGCGGCATCGCCCACGCGAATCTGCGCATTGAGGCTCGCTTCGCCCTGGACGGAGGAAGGCTCGACAATGACGATGACGCGGCAAGGGTGCTCGCGCGAAACCGCATCCGACACCTCGATCGCGTTGTCAACGTCGATGACGTCGGGAACGCAGATGAGAAGGGTCAGGACGCGGCTCAGCGCCGCGGAGCCGCGTTCGTCGCGCAGCTCGACGATGCGCGAAGCGACCTGCGCGGATGTCGTGTTCTTCAGGGTAATAATCACGGAAGCCTCCAGAAGCGGCCGTCGCGGGCCAACATGTCGTGCGCGGACGAAGGACCCCACGTGCCCGGCGCGTAGGGCTCGGGCTGACCCTGGGTGTCCCAAAAGTCGAGGATCGGGTCAAGAATCCGCCACGAGGCCTCGACCTCGCGCTGGTGGGGAAAAAGCGGAGCAGAGCCGACGAGCGCATCGAGGATGAGGCGCTCGTAGGCCTCCGGGGAATCCTCCGTGAACGCGTGGCCGTAGGCGAAGTCCATGGTCACGTCGCGCACCTGCATCTCCGTGCCGGGAACCTTCGCACCGAGCTTCAGGGTCAGTCCCTCGTCCGGCTGGACGCGGATGACGAGCGCGTTCTGACCCGATTCGCTCAGGTCGGAGTTGGCGAAGGGAATGTGAGCCGAACGCTTGAAGATGACGGCAATCTCGGTGACGCGCTTGCCCAGACGCTTGCCGGCACGCAGGTAGAAGGGCACCCCGGCCCAGCGCCGCGTGTCAACATAGAGCTTGACGGCCGCGAACGTGTCCGTCGTCGAATCGGCAGGAATACCGTCTTCTTCCAGGTAACCCCGCACGCGGTCACCGCCCTGCCAGCCGCCGGCGTACTGCCCGCGAGCCGTCGCGCTACCCAGGTCCTCGGGCAGGCGAACCGCGGATAGGACTTTCTCCTTCTCCACGCGGATCTCCTCGGGGGTGAAATGAACGGGCTCCTCCATCGCGGTGAGCGCCATGAGCTGCAGGAGGTGATTCTGGATGATGTCCCTGGCAGCGCCGATGCCGTCGTAGTACCCGGCACGCGTGCCGATGCCGATGTCCTCGGCCATCGTGATCTGGACGGAGTCGACGTAGGTGGCCTTCCACAGCGGTTCAAACATCGCGTTGGCGAAGCGCATCGCCATGATGTTCTGAACCGTCTCCTTGCCCAGGTAGTGGTCGATCCGGAAGACATCGCGCTCATCGAAGATCTGGGAGATGACGGTGGACAGCTCGCGAGCCGAATCCAGGTCATGGCCGAAGGGCTTCTCGATGATGACGCGGCGCCACTCGCGACCCTGACGCCTGTTGAGGCCCGTGTCGGACAGGTGCTTGGCGACGACGGGAAAGTAGGAGGGGGGAATGGACAGGTAGAACGCGTGATTGCCGCCCGTGCCTCGGGAGCTGTCCAGCTCGGCCACGGTCTCGGCCAGCTGCCGGTAGGCGCCCGGATCGTCGAAGGTCCCCGAGACGAAACGCAAGCCCGAGCGCAGCTGATTCCACGTGCCCTCGTTGAAGCCGGTACGCGAGTGGGCCTCGATGGAGGAGCGCACGTAGTCCTCGAAGTCGCGGGGACTCCAATCGCGCCGGGCGAAGCCGGTCAACGCGAAAGCCGGATGGAGGAGACCGCGGTTGGCGAGGTCGTAGATCGCTGGCAGTAGCTTCTTGCGGGCCAGATCCCCGGTAATACCAAAGATCACGAGGCCGCACGGCGGCGAGATGCGCGGGAGCCTACGGTCTTGCGGGTCGCGCAGGGAAGGGATCTCGTTGGCCACGGGGGGCGCTCCATTCGCTTGGGGACATGGGACGAGGTCGGTGAGGGCCGCGAGCGATGCCGCGGGCCGCCGGGCACCGAGGAACCGGTATGCCTAAGAGAATAGGGCTGCCGACACGCCCTCGCGCGCCAGCAGCCCTATCGCCATGAAGTTGACTAGAAAGTCACGACCTCGCAGCCTCGATGGAGTCCTTCGCGGCGGAGGCGACGTGCCCCGCGTCGATCCCGTACTTCTCGAACAGGAGGGTGCCGGGAGCCGACTCTCCGAAGTGCTCGATGGAGACGGCGCGGCCGGCGTCGCCGATCCAGCGGTACCACGGCAGGGCAATGCCCGCCTCGACGGACACGCGTGCACGCACGGACGGGGGAAGGACCTCGTCGCGGTAGGCGCGATCCTGTGCCTCGAACCAGTCCAGGCAGGGCACGGAGACGACGCGCGCCGCGATGCCCTCGGCGGCGAGACTCTCGCGCGCTTCGAGGGCAACGGCGACTTCCGAGCCGGAAGCCATGAGAATCACGTCCGGAGTACCCTCGGTGTCAGCCAGCACGTAGGCACCCCGGTGCAGGTTCGCCGTGCCAGCCAGGCCGGTCCCTTCCCCGCGCGCCGGGTTGGGCAGGTTCTGACGCGACAGGACGATGGCCGCGGGGTGCGTCTGCTCAAGGATCGCCTTCCAGGAGGCAGCCGTCTCGGCGGCGTCGGCCGGACGCACGACCGCGACGTTCGGAATCGCACGGTAGGCCGCCAAGTGCTCGATCGGCTGGTGCGTGGGACCATCCTCGCCCACGCCGATGGAGTCGTGGGTCCACACGTAGGTGACCGGAAGATCCATGAGCGCGGCCAGGCGCACGGCTCCGCGCATGAAGTCGGAAAACACGAAGAACGTGCCACCGTAGGCCCGAGTCAAGCCGTCGGCGGCGATGCCGTTGAGGGCGGCACCCATCGCGAACTCACGGACGCCGAAGTGCAGGTTACGGCCGAACTCGTTGCCGCTGAAGGACGTGGAGGAGCGGTGCGCGGGCAGGAACGAGGGCTCGCCCTTGACGAACGTGTTGTTGGATCCGGCGAGGTCAGCCGAGCCCCCCCACAGTTCAGGCAGCACGGGCGCGATCGCGTTGAGCACCTGGCCCGAGGCGGCGCGGGTCGCGATCGCCTTGCCCTCCTCGAAGACGGGCAGCGCGTCGGCCCATCCTTCGGGGAGGCGGCCATCGAGGAGGCGCTCCAGCAGGGCGGCCTGCTCGGGATGTGCATCCTTCCACGCCTCGAAGCGGGCATCCCAGTCCTTGCGGTACTCGGCAGCGCGCGCTGCGGCGCGCTCGCGCACGGTTGCCACAAGCGTGGCGTCGGCGTCGAACATCTTGTCCGGGTCGGCTCCCAGAGCCTCCTTCAGACCCTTGAGGGCATCGGAGCCGAGCTTGGAACCGTGAATCCCGCCCGTGTTCTGCTTACCGGGGGTTGGCCAACCGATGATGGTGCGCAGCGCGATGAGCGAGGGCTTCGCCGTCTCTGCCTTTGCCGCCTCGAGGGCGTCGCTGAGGGCCGCAGTGTTCTCCTCGTAAGAGCCGTCCTCGCCCAGCCAATCGACGCGCTGAACGTGCCAGCCGTAAGCCTCGTAGCGTGCCAGGACGTCCTCGTTAAACGCGATCGAGGTATCGTCCTCGATCGAGATATGGTTGTCGTCCCAGATCACCGTGATGTTACCCAGCTCCTGGGTTCCCGCCAACGACGATGCCTCGGCGGAGACGCCCTCCTCGAAGCAACCGTCACCGGCGATCACGTAGACGTGGTGATCGAACACGGACTCGCCCAGAGGCGTGTCAGGATCCAGCAGGCCGTGCACGCGGCGGGCGTTCATGGCGAAACCGACGGCCGACGCAATGCCCGTTCCCAGCGGTCCGGTTGTGATCTCCACACCCTTCGTGTGTCCGTACTCGGGGTGGCCGGGCGTGAGCGAGCCCGCGGTGCGCAGCTTCTCGATGTCCTCCAGCTCAAGGCCGAAGCCCGTGAGGTAGAGCTGAACGTACTGGGTGAGGGACGAGTGCCCCGCCGACAGGATGAAGCGGTCACGGCCGATCCAGCGCGGATCCGCAGGGTCCACGTTCATGACCTTGTTGTAGAGAAGGTACGCGGCGGGGGCGAGTGAAATGGCGGTTCCAGGGTGTCCTGATCCGGCCTGCTCGACGGCATCGGCCGCGAGGATTTTCGCGGTCTTGACCGCTTCGTCGTCAATGTGGTCCCAGTGTAGTGTCACATCGGTCTCCAGGTGTCGGGCCCCAGCGTCGGGGCGAGAAACGTTTACCGTGTCACAGTCTAGCGAAACTGGCGGCAAGCGGATACCGCTCACGCGCAATCGGAGGATCGAGCGCTTACGCTGGCGCCATGACCGCCATGGATGCACTCGTGCGCGACTGGGTGGACTATCTGCGCGTCGAGAAGGGAGCGTCGACGCACACGGTGTCGAATTACCTGCGCGACGCCTCACGATACGTGCGCGACATGGAAAGCCGGGGGAGGGCAACGCTCACGGATGTCAGCGCTCACGACGTTGAGGAACACCTGGCCGGGCTCGCATCCGGCCAGGTATCCGGTAGGCCGGCGGCCCCGTCGTCGGTTGCACGTGCCTGTGCGGCAATCAGGGGACTGCACAGGTATGCGCTGGCGGAGGGGGTCCTCAACGTCGATGTGACGGCGCAGCTGCGTGCTCCGCGCCAAGGCAGCCACCTTCCCAAAGCCCTGTCCGTTGACGAGGTGGGGCGTTTGCTGGACGCGGCCCACGCCGACGACACGCCCATCGGGCTGCGCGACGCCGCGCTGTTGGAGCTCCTGTACGCCACGGGTGCGCGCGTGTCCGAGGCCGTTGCCCTGAGCGCCGACGATCTCGATCTCGATGGGCAGGTGCCCGTCGTGCGCCTCTTCGGTAAAGGACGCAAGGAGAGGATCGTGCCGGTCGGATCCTTCGCAATCGAGGCTCTCGATGCATACCGGGTCCGTGCCCGCCCCGTGCTGGCCGCTCGAGGTTCCGGTTCGACGGCTCTCTTCCTCAATTCGCGCGGATCTGCTCTGTCACGCCAGAGCGCCTGGACGGCCATCCGCCGCGCGGCGCAGGCGGCGAATCTCGCACACCGAGTCTCGCCGCACACGCTGCGCCACTCCTTCGCGACCCACCTTCTCGAAGGTGGGGCAAGTGTGCGCGAGGTTCAGGAACTCCTCGGTCACGCGTCGGTGGCTACCACCCAGATCTACACGCGTGTCACCGCCACCGTGTTGCGCGAGGTATTTACCGTCTCGCACCCCAGAGCGCGTGGCACGGATGAGAATGTGAAGCAATGAACTAGGATGAGCCTGTGACCATGAATTCGCATCCGACGCTCACGCCCGACCTGCCCGCCGAAACGGTCGATTTTCCGGTGCCGCCGCCGCTGACGGGACACGGTCCTGCCCGCGTTATCGCGATGTGTAACCAGAAGGGCGGGGTGGGGAAGACCACGACGACCATCAACCTGGGTGCCGCGCTGGCCGAGTACGGGCGCCGGGTCCTCATCGTCGATTTCGACCCCCAGGGAGCGGCCTCCGTGGGGCTGGGGATCAACGCGCTGGACATGGAGCAGACGATCTACACCCTGCTCATGAACCCGAAGGCCGACGTCGTCGCGACCATCTGTCACACGGCCACGCCTAACCTCGACATCATTCCCGCGAACATCGATCTGTCGGCAGCGGAGGTTCAGCTGGTGAACGAGGTCGCGCGCGAGAGTGCGCTGGCTCGCGTGCTGCGCCACGTCGAGTCCGACTACGACGTTGTCCTCATCGACTGCCAGCCCTCTCTCGGTCTTCTCGCGGTGAACGCACTGACGGCCGCGCACGGTGTCATCGTGCCGGTGGAGGCTGAGTTCTTCGCCCTGCGAGGCGTCGCTCTGCTCGTTGAGACGATCGAAACGGTACGCGACCGCATCAACCCTCGGCTCAAGATTGACGGTATCGTGGCCACGATGGTCGACAGCCGCACCCTGCACTCTCGCGAGGTGCTGCAAAGGCTTCAGGAGGCCTTCGGTGACCTCGTTTTCGACACCCGGATCGGCCGCACGATCAAGTTCCCGGACGCGTCGGTCGCGACCGAACCCATCATTTCGTACGCGCCCAACCACGCCGGAGCCCACGCGTATCGTCGACTCGCGCGGGAAGTCATCGCCCGTGGCGACGCAGCCTGAACAGCTTGAGGTACAGGGGGAGTTTGACCTCTTCGCCGTGTCTCTGCCGGTGTTCGAAGGGCCCTTCGACCTGCTTCTGTCACTGATAGCCCGCAAGAAACTCGATATCACGGAGGTTGCGCTCGCGCAGGTGACCGACGAGTTTATCGCGTTCATGCACGCCAGCCCCGACCTGTCGCGCACGAGTGAGTTCCTCGTCGTCGCAGCCACGCTGCTCGACATGAAGGCAGCGCGCCTCCTTCCGCAGGTGGACGAGGAGGCGGGGGCCAGCGAGGCGGACCTTGAGGCCCGTGACCTTCTCTTCTCCCGTCTCCTGCAGTACCGCGCCTACAAGGAAGCATCGAAGGACATCGGGCGCAGGCTCATCGACAACGAGCACTACGTGCCGCGCGAGGTCCCCCTCGAAGCGCACTTTGCGGTCATGCTTCCTCCCCTGGCGTGGACGACAACCCCGCAGGATCTGGCGCGGCTGGCCGCCGACGCGTTGACATCCCAGAGCCCGACCGTTGAGGTCTCCCACCTGCATGATCCCGTCGTGCCGGTGCGCGAGCAGGTCCTCGTGCTCTCTGCGATGCTTGCCCGGGAGGGGCGCATGACATTCGCTGAGCTGGTGTGTGACGCCGCCCGTCCGGTACTGGTATCGCGTTTCCTCGCGCTCCTGGAGCTGTATCGTGACGGAGCGGTTGAGTTTGACCAGGAGGCTCCGCTGGCGCCCCTGCTCGTCTCCTGGCGCGGGCGAGCCACGGGTGACGGGCACGGATCCGAGGCATCATCCGAACGCGCAGGACGGCGCGGCGCAGGGGCATCAGTCAACGAGGAAGGGAAGGGCGCGGACAATGAGTGAGGGCGCGCTGAGGGGGCCGCTTGAGGCGATCCTGATGGTCGCGGCGGAGCCGGTGGCCGCCGAAGAGGTGGCGGCGGCCCTCGGCGTCGACGCGGGTGAGGTCGAGCGAGAGCTCAACGCGCTGGCGCGGGAGTATGGGGGCGAGGACGGCGCACAGGCCAGGGGGTTCGAGCTGCGTCGGGTCGCGGGCGGATGGCGCATCTACTCTGCGCGCCGCTACGCGCACGCCGTGGGGAGATTTGTCGTCGGTTCCGCGCACGCGCGTTTGTCGCAGGCAGCGCTGGAAACGCTGGCCGTGATCGCCTATCGCCAGCCGATATCGCGCTCGCGCATCTGCAAGATCCGCGGGGTGAACGTCGATGGCGTCGTGCGCACCCTGCTCGCTCGGGGCCTCGTAGAAGAGACCGGCACGACACCCTCGGGGGCGCACCTATACGGGACGACCACGGAGTTTCTTGAGAAAATGGGGATGTCAAGCCTGTCCGAGCTGCTACCCTTGGCACCCTACCTGCCGGAAGCCGACGCGCTCATCGAATTGGAGGAAGAACTATGAGGGCTAACCCCTACACCGAGGGCGGAGTGCGCCTACAGAAGGTGCTTGCCCAGGCTGGGATTGCGTCCAGGCGCGCGTCCGAACAGATGATCGCCGATGGGCGCGTCAGCGTTGACGGCACAGTGGTGCGCACCCAGGGGGTGCGCGTCGATCCGGCGACCCAGGTCATTCACGTCGACGGTGAGCGCCTCATCCTTGACGAGGCCAAGCACATCGTGCTGGCGGTCAACAAGCCGATCGGCACCGTCTCCACGATGAGCGACCCCGAGGGACGTCCGACGATCGCCGACCTGATCGCAGACTACCCCGAGCGCCTCTACCACGTCGGCCGGCTCGACATCGACACGTCGGGCCTGCTGCTGCTGACGAACGACGGTGAGCTCGCCAACCGCCTGACCCATCCCTCGTACGAGATCCGCAAGACCTACGTGGCCCGCCTCCACGGTGAGGTCAAGCCGGGCGTGCGACGTCGACTGCTGGCTGGCATCGAGCTTGAGGACGGGCCCATCGCCGTCGACTCCTTCCGCCTCGTCGACACCTACGGGGATATCACGACCGTTGAGATCGTCGTGCACGAGGGCCGCAACCGGCTCGTGCGGCGCATGATGGAGGCGGTTGGCTACCCGGTGCGCGAGCTTGTGCGTACCGGCTTTGGCCCGATCAGCCTCGACCACCTCAAGCAGGGCACGACGCGCCGCATCAAGGGCAACGCCCTGACTGCTCTCTACGGGGCCGTCGGGCTGTGAGCGGGCCAGCGGCGGGCGTTGGCGCCCGCGTGGTTTCGACGGTCGGCCCGGTTCTCATCGTTGGGACGGGCCTCGTGGGTGCATCGCTTGGCCTCGCGCTGCGCGCCGGGGGCGTGAGCGTCTACCTCGAGGACGCATCCCCCACCTCCCTGCGGCTGGCTGCCGACGTGGGCGCCGGCAGGCCCCTGAGCGACGTGGCCAACGAGGCCCGGGTGGCCTGCGCGGATCGCGGACACAACCACCCCGGTTACGAGGCGCCCCGCATCGTTGTCGTCGCGACGCCCCCGGACGTGGCCGATCGTGTCATCGTCGATGCGTTGGCGCGCTTTCCCCGCGCGATCGTCACCGACGTTGCCTCCGTCAAGGACGCGATCGTTGCCGACGTCCTCGCGGCGTTGGACAGGGAGGGAAGAGGGGAAGATGCCTCCCGATACGTGGGATGCCATCCGATGGCTGGCCGCGAGCGCTCGGGCGCCGGGGCCGCGGACGCTGACCTGTTCTACGGCCGTCCCTGGGTGATTGTTGCTCACGGTAGGACGGCCCCGCGCGCGGTGCTTGCCGCCCGCGCCCTCGCCACGGACGTCGGTTCCGTCCCGCTCGAGATGAACGCGGGCACCCACGACCACGCCGTCGCGCTCGTGTCCCACGTGCCCCAGCTGGTTTCCTCGATGCTTGCGGCTCGCCTCGTTGATGCCCCCGCGCAGGCGCTCGGCCTGGCCGGGCAGGGCCTGCGGGACACGGCCAGGATCGCCGCCTCCGACCCTCGATTGTGGACGTCGATCGTGGCAGGCAATGCCGGACCTGTCACCTCGATCCTGCGCGAGCTGCGCGCGGATCTGGATGACCTTCTCGTGCACCTGGATGCGGCGGCCGAGCTGGGGCCGCTGAGGGGAGGCAGCGTCGGGGCGATCAACCGCGTCATGACGGCGGGCAACCAGGGCGTCGCCCGGATCCCCGGCAAGCACGGCGGAGCGCCGTCACGCTATCGAGAGATCGAGGTTCTGATACCCGACGAGCCCGGCGCGCTCGGGCGTCTGTTCAGCGAACTGGGGGAGTCGTCGATCAACATCGAGGATCTCGTCCTGGAGCATTCGGCCGGCGCGCAAGCCGGCGTCGCTCGGGTCATGATCGACCCGGCCGTGGCCGATCGGTGCGTTGCGGACCTGGAGGGACGAGGCTGGCGCCTCATCACTCACTAGATTGACTGTCGAAGGAGAGTGTTCGGATGAATGACATGTTGCGCCGTGAGGCGATCTCGCGCGTGGGCATCACGATCGCGATTGATGGCCCCGCGGGATCGGGCAAGTCGACGGTGTCCAAGGAATTGGCGTCCCGCCTGGGGATCGGCTACCTGGATACCGGAGCAATGTATCGCGCACTCACGTGGTACGTGCTTGACCGGGGCATCGATTGGAGCGATGGCGAGGCCGTGGCTCGTGCCGCGCAGGAGATGCCGCTGCGTATGGACTCGGATCCGGCCGACCCGCACGTGTGGATCGGGCAGCGAGAGGTGACGAAGCAGATCCGAGAGCCCAGGATTGCTCTCGAGATCAAACACGTGTCGACGAACCTTGACGTGCGCGCGTGGATGGCCGGCGACCAGCGCAGGCGGATGATGGAGGCCCGTCTGGGGGGCTCCGGGATGATCGCGGAGGGCCGCGACATTACGACGGTCGTCTGTCCGGATGCCGACGTGCGTGTGCTGTTGCTGGCCGACCAGGAGGCACGCCTGCGCAGGAGAACGCTGGAGCTGTACGGCGACGCGACGGCGGAGCACATGGAGATCGTGCGCGCGCAGGTGGAGGGACGCGACCGGGCCGACGCCGAAGTGTCGGAGTTCATGGTTGCCGCCCCGGGCGTGTCCACCGTGGATTCCACGGGCCTTGACGTCCGTGGGGTGTGCGAGGCGATCATCCGTCTCGTGGACGAGGACCTCGCTCGGCGCGACGCGTAGCCGCGCGCACCCCCATGTTGCCTCGGCCGTGCGTGTCGTACAGTGGGTCCCACGCTGGGACAGGGCTGTCGACTGAGACTTAGCCGGAATACGAGGGACCGGAGGCGGGGTCGGGAGGCACCTGGCCGCCGTAGCCGGTACCGGGCGTGTAGCCCTGAGGACCGCCGTATCCGGCGTATCCCTGGGGCGAGAAAGGCGTGGTCGGCGGGACCTGCTGATACTGGGGCGAGTAGCCCCCCACCCCCGTGACGCCGTACTGGGGGCCGGCGGGGCCGTTGTAGTTCGGGGTATTGATCGATCGGTCGCGCAAGGTCTTGTACGTCCGGTACCGAATGAACAGGAGGACGCCGAAGACGATGACGGCGACGATGACGGCGAAGATAACTGCGCCGGTGCTGGCGGGGCTGTTGTTTCGGCTTCGTATCCTGAAGCGGCGCCTGGCCGAGCTGATCGCGGAGTTCGCGGCGGCAGTGGTCGTGGGTGCCGCGAGTGCGTGCCCCGCTGACACGTCGGCGAGGGAGGTGGCGACAAGCGGCGAGGAGGGGAGGGGAGTTGCCTGCGAGGCGGCAGGCAATGCAACGATGGCCGCTGCGCCGATCGCGAGCGCGGCAGCGAGTTTTGTGAGCCTGATGCGGGTCATGGGAGGCAACTCCAAGAAAGATGGCACGGTGATCGAAACAATTGCCAGTCTAGTCCTCTCCCGGTGGCCACGGTAGTCTCGTGACTCACGATATGTTGCGGGCACAGCGTCGCCGACGTGAATGCTATCCAACCTGTGATGGGGCGCACGCTTGTCGGCTTGCTTGTGCGCTGGATCGTGCGCTATAGTTCTACAGGTCGCTTCGGCGACGAACTGAATACGGGCTGTGGCGCAGCTTGGTAGCGCACTTGACTGGGGGTCAAGGGGTCGTGGGTTCAAATCCCGCCAGCCCGACTAAGAGGCCGTGGGGATTGCTTTCCCACGGTTTTTTCATGCCCGTTTCAGTACATGCCGAGCGGGACCTTTGTCCTTGTTGAGTGCGTGTGAATGGCGTTTGTAATCGAAACGTGATTCACGACCGGGTGCGTCTATTGTCCCTGGTAAATGGCCGCGCATCCTGCTTCTTTCGAGCATTCTCCGAGGTCGCAAGCCTCTCGACCGAATGCGATTCCCGTGCTTTTCCGCTGCGCTCATAGAGTAAACTGTTTCACAGGTCGAAGTCGTCAACGGGGATGATTTCGACCTGCTCACTTCTCCCACCTCGCCCACGCTGACCCATGACCCCCAGACGCGAGAGGCGGCCTCGTCCCAGATCGGAACGAGGCCGGGAAAGGACCGGGCGCAGCCGCGGCGGGGGTGCTGTCAGCTGCGAGGGTCCGCGTCGATGGCGCCCTGGACGTCGTGAAATAGCAGGTTGGAAATCTCTACCTGAACCATCTCCACCTTCGGCACGTCGTGCAGGAGCAATGGATCGTTTGCGGACGTCTGTAAGGCGAGCGTTCCGCAACCAAAGATGCGGTCGTCGACGTCCTTCTCGATCTGGATGTCCGAGATCCGCGTCAGGGGAAGATCGTGTCCCGTCCGCCTAAGGACTCCCGAACGGGTGATGACCCGCTTCGTTGTGACGGTATAGGTCGTCATCCACCACCGGACCCACGGAGCGATGAAGAGCGGAACCGACAAAGCAATAACGGCCAACCAGATGGTCGGGAGTGCCCAGTAACGTGCCTCCGCCGGGACATAGAAAGAGCCGACCGCAGCCGCGATCAGGAGGATGACCTCGACATTGATCGCGGGAAGCAGAGTCTTGATGTGCGTGTGCATGTGTCGGACGACGACCTCGTCCTGACTCAGGAGTTTCTTCGAGATGGCCATGACACCATCATGCCAGAGATGTCGTGACAGTGACACGCCGCGCCGGCCCGGCCGGGGCAGCCCCGGGGCGCGCCGACGGCCGCCGGTAGGTCCCGACAATATCGGCGTTCACGATCCCGATTGCGCTCATGAGAGCAAACATGGTCGTCGGTCCAACAAAGCGGAAACCGCGGCGCTTCAGCGCGGCTGCGAGGGCCTGCGACTCTGGCGAGCGGGTCGGAACCTCCGCGGAGCACGTCGGCTGGGGATCAACGAGCGGGCGGAACATCCAGACCAGCTGGCCCAGATGGGAGGGACTCTCACACGCCTCTGCGTGCTGAGAGCCGACGCTTCTCATGGCGAGCGTGGCCCGCGCGTTGGCGATGGCCGCCTCGATCTTCCTGCGGTTACGGATGATCCCGGCATTCGACATCAGAGCCGCGACATCCTCGTCGCCAAATGCGGCAACGCGCTCGGGGCAAAAGCCTTCGAATGCATCGCGAAACGCGGGTCGCTTGGCAAGCACCGTGCGCCAGGCAAGGCCGGACTGAAACCCCTCAAGCACGAGGCGCTCGAAGACCCCGGCCTCGTCGTGAACGGGCATGCCCCACTCGCAGTCGTAGTACTCGCGCAGCAGGGGGTCGCGCGAAGCCCACGTCGGGCGAACAAGACCGTCGTCGCAGCGCGTCAGTCCCTCGGCCAGTTTGCCAGGAGGGGTGGCGCAAGAGTCCAATGAAGCGCTCATGCGTCGATTCTGCCGGAACGAACCGCAGCTGTCACCCCTGCCGCGTCGCGGTGTGGATGTCGACCCGCGGCATGACGGCCCTGTGGATAGCCAAGCCCCGCGCTAGCGGGCGCAACGTGACAGGAGAGGCCTGGGCGACATCCTACTTGCGACGCCTCTCGCGGACGCGAACGGAGATTTGGATGGGAGTCCCTGCAAAACCGAAGGTCTCACGCAAGCGCCGTTCGATGAAACGGCGATAGCCCGGATCGAGGAAACCGGTCGTGAAGAGAACGAAACGAGGGGGCTTGCTGGAGGCTTGCGTGCCGAAGAGAATGCGCGGTTGCTTACCCCCGCGCAACGGGTGCGGGTGCGCGGCGACCAATTGACCGAGGAAAGCGTTGAGTTGGCCCGTTGGAATGCGGGTCTCCCAGCCCTCGAGCGCGGTGTCGAGTGCTCGCACGATACGGTTCGTGTGCCACCCGGTCTTCGCGGCAAGGTTGATGCGGGGCGCCCACTGCACCTGCACGAGCTCGCGCTCAAGCTCGCTCTTAATCTCCTTCTGGCGATCCTCATCAACGAGGTCCCACTTGTTGGTGACCACGACGAGGGCGCGGCCCGCGTCGATGACCTGCTGGATGACGCGCACGTCCTGCTCGGTCAGCGGCGCCGCGCCGTCGATGAGGACGAGCGCCACCTCGGCCTTCTCGATGGCCGCCTGGGTACGGATCGACGCGTAGTAGTCGGCGCCCGTTGTGCGGTGCATCTTGCGTCGAATTCCCGCCGTGTCAACAAACCACCACTGCCGGGAGTCAAGCTCGACCAGCTCGTCGACAGGATCGCGTGTCGTTCCGGCGAGCTCGTTCACGACGACCCGGTGCCCACCGGCTAGGGCGTTGAGGAGTGAGGACTTGCCGACGTTGGGCCGCCCGACGAGAGCGACGCGCCGCGGGCCGCCGACGGGCAGCGCCGAGGCGACCGACGACTCGGTGGGAAGGGTCTCCATGACGACGTCGAGCAGGTCGCCGGTGCCACGACCGTGAAGCGCAGAAATTGGGTGCGGTTCACCGAGTCCCAGGCTCCACAGGTAGGCGGCATCGGCCTCCTGGAGAGCCGAATCGACCTTGTTCGCCGCCAGAATGATCGGCTTGTCCTTGGAACGTAGCATCTCGACGATGCGTTCGTCGGAGGCGGTTACCCCGACGGTCGCATCGAGAACGAGGACCACCGCGTCCGCCAGGTCAACCGCGATCTCGGCCTGTTCGGCCACCGAGCGATCCAGGCCCTTGACGTCGATCTCCCACCCGCCGGTGTCCACGAGGGTGAAGTTACGTCCGGCCCACTCGGCGGGGTACGAAACACGGTCGCGGGTGACACCGGGCGTGTCCTGAACGACGGCCTCGCGTCTGCCCAGGATGCGGTTCACGAGGGTCGACTTGCCCACGTTCGGTCGCCCGACGACCGCGAGCACCGGCAGGCCGGCCGCGACGTCGTTGTTCGATGTAGCCGAGATGGAGCCCGACAGCAGCGCGAGGTCGTCCTCGTCCAGCTCAAACTGGTCAAGGTTGGCGCGCATGAGGCGCGCGCGAGAGCGCGAGTCGGCGTCCTGCGCATCGGCGAGGACAGCCGAGGCGGTTCCGTCCTCGGTCCCCGCCTCAAGATCGCGGAAGGGGGAGTCACACTGGTCATCGAAGTCATTCACCCGACCAGTCTACGGGCTATTGAGCCGCCTGGGCCCACCGTGGGAGCGTGCGGCGCAGCACCCGCGCGGGAGGCGTGTTACTCGTGCGCACGAAGATCCCCGGCGAGGACCTCGGCGGCGACGGGCACATCGTTGTAGCGGTGATGGATCCCTTGGATCTCCTGATACCACTCCGCGCCCTTGCCCGTGATGATGACCGTATCGGCCGCGCGCGCATTCAGAATCGCCTGTCGTACCGCGTCGCGTCGGCATGTCGTGACCTCATGGACGTCGTGCATGTCGGGACGCGCCGAGGCGATGCCCCGGAGGAGGTAGTCGCGAATCGACTGCGGATCCTCGCTCCGGGGATTCTCGTCGGTCACCCACAGGACGTCGGCCTCGTGCGCGGCAATCGCCGCGAGTTCCTCGCGCTTGCTCGCGTCGCGGTCTCCGTCGGTGCCAAAGACGATGACAACCCGACCGGCGGTGAGCTCCCGGGTCGAGCGAAGCGTCCACTCCAGCGCCTCGGGCGTGTGGGCGTAGTCAACGATCACGAGGGGTTGGGCTCCCGGGGTGGGGTTGACCTTCTCCATCCGTCCGGGAATCTGAGGGGCATTCTCCACGGACGAGATGGCGTCCTCCAGGCTCACCCCCAGGCTCACCGCGCTCACGATCGCCACAGCGGTGTTTTGGACGTTGACGTCACCCAGGATCGGCATCGCCACCCGGTGGGGCGAGCCGTCGGGGCTAACGAGGGTAAAGACCGTGCGCCCGATCGACTTGTCAGGCGTGACGTCGCGAACCTGCCAATCGGCTGCCTCGTGGGTCAAAGCAGACACGGTTGTGACGGGAACCGTCGCACGGTCGGCCAGGCGACGCCCCCACTCGTCGTCCACGCACACGACGCCGCGCCGGGAGTGCTCGGGCGTGAAAAGCAAGGCCTTGGCGGCGAAGTAGGTCTCCATATCGCCGTAGTAGTCCAGGTGGTCGTGCTGGAGGTTGGTGAAGGCGGCGACGTCGAAGACAATCCCGTCGACGCGATTGAGCGACAGCGCATGGGCGGAGAGCTCGATCACCGCGGCACCGCAGTGGTATTGGTCCGTTGCCGCCAGGAAACGGGCGACCACGGGTGCCTCGGCCGTCGTGCGCACAGCCTCAAAAGAGACGGGGCCGACGCTGGTTTCCACGGTTCCGCACAGGGACGCGTGGGGGAAACGGGAAGCGAGGGCGGCTCGCATGAGGTAGGAGGTGGTGGTCTTCCCGTTGGTTCCCGTCACGGCCATCGTGGTCACGCGCGTGGCGGGGGAGGAGTAGATGTTGCGACACAGGAGGGGGACGACGGCGCGAGGATTGGAGACCTGTACGACGGGAACGCCGAGGCCGCGCTCGAACGCCTCGCGGCGGCCAACCTCGTCCGTGAGGATCAGGCATGCCCCGGCCTCGATCGCGGCGTGGGCAAAACGCACCCCGTGCTGAGCGAGGCCCGGAATGGCCACGAAGATCCACCCCGGCTCGCAATCGTTCGACGAAACGGTCACGCCGGAGACGGCGGGGGCACAAGCGTCGAGCGACGCGGGAGTGGAATCGGCCCCGTAGAAGCCATCGACCGAGATTCCCTCCAGGGCGCGTGGGAGCGGAATCGGATCGACGGTGGGGCGAATGTCAGTCACGGAAGTCATGACCCCACTGTAGTTCGTCGTGCCCGCGTCGCGCGCCACACGCTTGGCCGCTGACACAGTAGGATGAGAGTCATGCAGATCCTGACACGCAACGAAGCGAACCACCGCGCTGCCCACCTAAACGTTTCGGCCATCGACGTCATCGTCGATCTTCGAGCTGCAGCGAACACTCAGGTAAGCACCTATCCCGTGACCTCACGGCTGACGATGAGCTCGCTGGAGGAACGCACCTTCATCGACATCGTCGGCCAGGTCACGGATGTGCTCGTTAACGGGACATCGCACGACTTCGAGGACGACGAGGATCGCGTGTGGGTGGGTGACCTCCCCGTGGGAGAGCCCTTCACGCTCGAGGTTCGCGCTCTGGCGAGCTTCTCCCGTAGCGGCGAAGGACTGCACCGCTACGTCGACCCCGAGGACGGCGAGGTCTACCTCTACACCCAGTTTGAACCCAACGACGCCCACCGGGCGTGGCCGTGCATCGACCAGCCCGACGTCAAGCCCGAATGGACCTTCCACGTGATCGCACCCCGGGAGTGGGTGGTCTCCTCCAACGGCGTGGAGGTCTCTTGCGAGCCGATTCAGGGGGAAGCGCTGCGCCACGACTTCAGCGCCACGCGACCCCTCTCGAGCTACATTACGGCGATCGTCGCCGGCCCCTGGGCCATCATTGACGGCGGGACCTGGAGCGGTGGCGCGAGCGACGGAGGACATGCGCAGCTCGCCCTGCGGCTGCTGTGTCGGCGCACGCTCGCACGCTACCTCGACTCCGACGACGTTTTCGAGGTGACGCGGGCAGGCCTGGACTTTTTCCACGAGCGCTACGGCGTTACCTTCCCGTGGGGCTCCTACGACCAGGTCTACGTGCCCGAGTACAACCTGGGGGCCATGGAGAACCCAGGGTGCATCACCTTCAACGAGAGCTACATTTCGCGCTCGACACCCACGTTCACGGAACGGCAACGCCGCGCCAACACGACGCTCCACGAGATGTGCCACATGTGGTTCGGTGACCTGGCGACCCCCGCCTGGTGGGACGACCTGTGGCTCAAAGAGTCATTCGCGGAGAATCAGGGCGCCAGCGCCATCGCAACGGCGACGCGCTACGCGGGTGAGTGGGCCAACTTCGCCATGAACCGCAAGATCTGGGCCTACGCACAGGATCAGATGCCGACAACGCACCCCATCGCGGCGGACATCCCCGATGTCGCCGCAGCGAAGACGAACTTCGACGGTATCACCTACGCCAAGGGTGCAGCAGTGCTCAAGCAGCTCGTCGCCTGGGTCGGTGAGGATGCCTTCTACGAAGGAACGCGTCGCTACTTCGCCGCACACCAGTTTGGCGCGACGCGCCTCGGTGACCTCTTCCAGGCGCTGGAGGAGGCCTCGGGGCAGAAGCTGGAATCGTGGAAGGAAACGTGGCTCGAAACCTCCGGGCCGTCGACCCTCTATGCGACGTGGAGCATCGACACGGTCGGTGCCATGAGTGAATTCACTCTGCACCAGGGAACCGATTCCTGCGCCGGGGTGCTGCGCCCGCACCGCGTGAACGTCTCAACGTGGCGGGTGGCCGGGGGAGCGCTGGAGCGTACCCACGTCTTCGATGTCCGCATCGAGGCAGAGAGTGCGCCGATCGACCCCGATGGCGTGCTGGCCGTGCCCGGCGGCGTGGCTTTAGCCGATCTCGTCGTCATCAACGATGACGATCTGACCTATGCCATCTCTCGTCTCGATGAGCACTCCACCGACGTCGCCCTCGCCTACATCGCCACAATCGACAGTGCGCTCACACGCGCCGTCGTGTGGGCTTCGCTGTGGAATGCGGTGCGGGATGCAGAACTCGATCCGCGCCGTTTCATCACGGCAGCTTTGGGCGCCGTGGGCGCGGAACGCGAACCCGCCATTCGCGACCGCCTGCTTCTCTTCGTCTCCGAAGCACTCTCCTCCTTCCTTCCGGGAAGCGCTCGTGCATCCGTGCACGACGAGGTGGCGGCAACCTTGATGCGCCTGTCGACAGAAAGCGAGGAACGGGACGCCCGGCGCAGCTACACGCGCGCCTTCATCGCCGAGTTCAGCGCCAGGGGAGGGGCGCAGTATGAGGCCTTCATCGCTGACCTGGCGCACTCGGGAGACCCCGATCTCGCCTGGCGAGCTCGCCGTGCACTGGCGGCCAGGGGACTGACCGACGAGGCCCGGATCGAACAGTGGCGAGCCGAGGACGGGTCGGGGGAAGCCGTACGCATGAGCGTCGAGGCGCGTGCCTCGCTGCCCTCGCACGAGGCTCGCAAGCGGGCGTGGGACGCCGTCTTTTCCGATTCGCTGTCCAACGACTTCCTGAGCGCGACACTGTCCGGCCTCCAGGCCTCCTCGTGGGAGGGTGAGTCCGGGACCGAACGTGCGGTTGAGGGCATGCGCGCCTATTGGGAGTCACACACCATCGGGATGGCATTGCGCTACGCCAATGGCGTTCTCGCCCTCGGGCTCGACGTCAGCAGGGAGGGCAGCGTGGAAGGCACCGTCGGCCTCCTGCGCTCCTGGCTCGATGCCAACGAGGACGCCCCTGCTCAGCTGCGCCGAATCGCCATCGAACACCTTGACGCCTTCGAACGCAACGTACGCGCGCAGCGCCGCTGGGAGCGGGATCAGTGAGGCAGAGCGGTCCGGTGTTAGGCGAGCCGGGCGAGGCGGTCGACGCCCGCCCCGGCTCTGCGGACCCCGCCGCGTCCATGTCGTTGCTAACCTCTCTGCTGGCAAACCCCCTGGACGCCGGTTACGAGCACTACCGTGGTGGGCTCGGCTCACGCAGGGTCAGAGCCGCCGGAAAGGCCGGTGTTCTCCTCGTCGCGATCGCGCTCGGCTTCGGCTCGGTCGTCGCGATATCCTCCCTGCGCCACCCGGCCGGTGACGTCAAGGCGGACCTGAGGACGCAGGCCTCATCCCGCTCTCGGGAGGTCGCAGACCTCCGCGATGAGGTGCAGTCGCTGGGCAGCCAGATCGAGCGCTTCACTCACGCCGGTTCCGCGCAGGACGGTGATGGCGTTCAGGACATGTCCCTGGCCGCGTCGCCCGTCTCGGGACCCGGTATCGTCGTGACCCTGTCAGACCGCAGCGGCCCGGGGAAGGGCAGCGGAGCGGTGCGCGATCAGGACCTCGCGATGGTCGTGAACGCCATGTGGTCGGCGGGAGCGGATGCGGTTTCCGTCAACGGCCAACGGATAGGTCCCGACACCTTCGTACGCAAGGCCGGGTCTGCGATTCTCGTCAACGTCACGCCCGTGTCATCCCCCTACGAGGTCGCCGCCATCGGTGACGCCAACGCGCTGTCCATCGCGCTCGTGCGCGGAGCGACCGGCGACTACCTGTCTGCCGCCCAGTCGGTCACAGGAATGACCGTCTCGACGAAGAGCGTCGATACCCTGTCCATGGCAGGACTCTCCCCGGCCATTGCCCAGTATGCAACCCCACTGTCCACGCACAGCGAAGGAGACCCACAGTGATTGCAGTCATCGGCTTGATCATCGGTATTGCCCTCGGGGTTCTCCTGGACCCGACGGTTCCAGCGTGGTTGACTCCCTTCCTGCCGGTCGCCGTGGTTGCCGGCCTCGACGCCCTCTTCGGGGCGGGGCGCGCGTGGCTGGAAGGGCGCTTTGCCGACCGTGTCTTCGTCACCTCCTTCTTTTGGAATGTCGTGGTCGCCTGCCTCCTGGTGTTCCTGGGAACCCAACTCGGGGTCGGATCGGCCATGACGACCGCCGTTGTCGTTGTGTTGGGCATCCGGATCTTCTCCAACACCGCGTCCATTCGCCGTCTGCTTTTGAAGGCCTGATATGAGCACCGAGATCGAACAAGAGAATGGGACGGGCACCGATGAAACTCCCGCGCGGGTGAGTCAGCCGGGGCGCGAGGGGCGGGGCGGGCGCCTGTGGGCGCAAGCCAGGGGAGCCTTCTTCGCGCTGCCGCGCGGCCTGCACGCCGTCATGCTCATCATCTTTATGGTTCTCGGCTTCGCCCTGGTCACGCAGGTTCGTTCCCAGCGATCCGACCCCCTTGAGGGGCTGTCCGAGCAGGACCTCGTCACCGTGCTGGATGAACTGGGGACGCAGGAACAGAACCTGCGTACGCGGCGCGGGGAACTCGCGAGCGAACTGGAGGAGCTGCAGGGTGCGGCCGACGAGGCGGACGCTCGGGAGCAGGCCGCCCGCAAGGCGGCCCAGCAGGCACAGATCGCGGCCGGTACGATCGCCGTCCACGGGCCCGGAGTGTCGCTGAGCATCGTCGATCCCGGCGCCAACCTGACCCCCACGCAGTTCGTCATGACGCTCGGAGAGCTGCGTAACGCCGGAGCGGAGGCAATAGAACTCAACGGCGTCCGTCTCTCCACGCGCTCTGCGTTCACCGGGCAAGCCGGGGGAATCATCGTCGATGGCACACCCATCGCGTCGCCGTACACGTGGAACGTGATCGGGGAGTCACAGACGATTGCGACGGCGCTCGAGATCCAGGCGGGTTCGGCGGCCCAGATGAGGGCGAAGGGGGCACTCGTCTCGATCACGCCGAGCGCTGACATCGAGATCACGTCGCTCGCGACGCCACGACCGCCCCAGTACGCAACCTACGGGTAAACGAGCGCCGTATCATGGTCGGAATGTCACCGTGCCCGCGCCTGGCCGATGGTGAACGTTTACACTTATCACAGTCCCCGAAATCACCGTTTGGAGCGCACAATGTCTGACAACCAACCGTTTGACCCCACTGCAACCTCCATCTTTGGCTTGACGCCTGTGGCGGAGGATGTCGACGAGGCCCCCGTTGCGCTGTCCGCTCGCGATCGGGAGGCGGTGGAAGCCCTGCCCGCAGGGTCGGCCTTGCTCATCGTCCAGCGCGGTCCCAACACCGGCGCGCGTTTCCTCCTCGATCCCGACGTGACCAATGCCGGGCGCTCGCCCAAGGCGGACATCTTCCTCGACGACGTGACCGTCTCGCGCAAGCACTGCCAGTTCATCGCCTCCAACGGCGGGCACATCGTGCGTGACTCTGGCTCCCTCAACGGCACCTATGTCAACCGCGAGCGTGTCGACTCGATCGAGTTGCACGCGGGCGATGAGGTTCAGATCGGCAAGTATCGCCTGACGTACCAGCCGTCCACCAAGCGGGCGTAACGTGGCTGAGGCTCTCGCGCGCGGGCGTCGGCGCGTCTTTGGAGCGGAGGCGACGTCGTGGCCACGCGACGTTGACCACTCGCCCGAGCTGTCCATTGGCCGCGTCGTTGATGCGCTCAAAGAGGAGTTTCCGGCAATCTCCCTGTCCAAGATTCGCTACCTGGAAAGCGAGGGACTGGTATCGCCGGCGCGTACGGGATCCGGTTATCGCAAGTACTCCGCAGCAGACGTCGAGAGGCTCCGGTACGTCCTTGCCGAACAGCGCGATTCTTTCACGCCGCTGAGCGTGATTCGCGCCCAATTGGACGCGCTCGACGCAGGCCACACCCCCGCGCGCAGGCGCGTGGCGCAGGTCGTTTCCTCCGAGGGGCAGACCGTGTCTCTGGGGGGACGCCGAGCAATTCCCGCCGCTGATCTGTCGGACCTGACCGGCGTCGACATGGACACCCTGGAACGCTATAGCCGCCTCGGACTGATCACCCCTGACCTGGCCGGATACTTTCCGTCGACGTGCATTCAGGTGGTGGCCACGATCGCGCGGCTCGAGTGTGCGGGGGTCGACGTTCGGGTCCTGAGGTCCGTGCGTCAGGGCGCGGAGCGCAGCGCCGACATCATCGACCAGGCGGTATCGTCCCAGCGTGGACGAGGCCGAGGCGCCGATCGTGAACGCGCCCGCGCGCGGGCGATGGAGCTGGGCGACCTATTCGCCGAGCTGCATCGGGACATGTTGACGGTGGCGATGTCTGCTCTGACCGATGAGGGGGCTTAGTCTCATGTTCAACGTGAAGGTTAGACTCGCCGGGCCAATCGTTGACCGCCGTGCACCGGTGCTCTACCGTAGTCCTGTCCTCATCACGAACCAGCCACAAGGAGCCCACCAGTGAGTGCACAAGCGAACGCTGCCGCGCCCCGGCAAGGCATGCTTTTTGGCGACCCACTCGAGGGCCTGGACACGGATGAGATGGGCTACCGGGGACCCGTGGCATGCAATGCGGCGGGCATCACCTATCGGCAGCTGGACTACTGGGCCAGGACGGGTCTCCTGCAGCCCTCCATTCGGGCTGCTCGCGGCTCGGGCTCGCAGCGCCTCTATTCCTTCCGAGACATCCTGGTCCTGAAGGTCGTCAAGAAGCTCCTGGACGCGGGCGTCTCGCTCCAGCAGGTCCGGGTTGCGGTGGCGTCCCTGCAGAACAGGGGAGTGGATGATCTCGCCTCCATCACCCTCATGAGTGACGGTGCATCGGTCTACGAATGCACGTCGACCGATGAGGTCATTGACCTTCTTCAGGGGGGACAGGGGGTCTTCGGCATCGCGGTTGGTCGCGTGTGGCGTGAGGTCGAAGGATCCCTCGCGGAGCTTCCGCTTGAGCGCTCGGAGCCTGCTCTCGTCGATGAGCTTGCGCAGCGACGACGCTCCAAGCTTTCGGCGTCCTAAGCACCAGATGAGAAGAGGCCGTGGGAACGGCAGGACGGCTCCTGCTTTCCCACGGCCCTTCTTGTCGCTCGGGTGGCGAACCCGTCCCTAGCGGCGCCCGAGGGGGCAACTCACCGTGAAGCCATCCTCGACATCGGCGATCTCAACCGTCACCATGCCGTTCTCGTCGACGATGTAGGACTCCTCGATGAGGGGGCCCTCCTCGGTGCGAACCACCGGCATTGCCGCCAGATCGATGTCGGTACCACGCAGGCTGGGATCGAAGGGGAAGATGACCTCGCCGTAGGGCTGGAGGTCCCCCCGCGGCACCCCGGCCTCGTCAAAGGACGAGTACTCCACGAAGCGGAAGTAACCGATGTTGTGGGCGGCGCGGTAACGACGCTTGATCGTGAGGGTTTCGCCGGGAGCCAGCTCCGTGTTGGGCTCGAGGAGGGTGTCGAAGGAAATGAAGCTGCCGGCCTCACGCTCGCGGAAGACTCCGACGCCGCGCGAGAGCTGCTCGCGCACCGTGTATGCGGCGTCCGGATCGGCCCCGATCGCCAAGCCGATGGCCGTCGAAGCGGCGGTGTGGGGTGAACGGTGAACGCGCCGACCGAAACGCGACCGCAGCGCGCGGGCGACGAGGGGCAGCTGAGAACCGCCACCGACGACATACAGACCGGCGATGTCGCCGCCGAGCTTCGACTCCCCGGCCTCGTCGCGCACCAGCAGCGGCTCCATGGCGCTCATCGTGGCCTCGACGAGGGGAGTGCACGCGTCGTAAAAGTCTGCCACCGTGATCGTCACGGGCACGGAATCGACGGGTACCGTGATGAACTTTGTCGACGGGGACAGGTTTTCCTTGGCCGCGCGAGAGTCTTCCAGGAGGCGCTCCCACGACGCGTCACCGAGGCGACCGGAGTCCGTGCCTGCGGCCGAAGCGAGAAGCGTGGCAAGTACCGTATCGAAGTCGTCGCCCCCGACCATGTTCAGGCCGCGCGACCCCATGACCTCGTGAAGCGTTCCCGTGGCCGAGACGACGGACGCATCGAAGGTTCCGCCGCCAAGATCGTAGACCAGGATCGCCGTGCGCTTGGAGTTCAGCGTCCCGGCGTGACGATGCGTGTACTCAAAACCCGCGGCCGATGGCTCGTTCACCATCGCCAGCACATCCCAACCGGCGCGGCGGAAGGCCTCCAGCGTCAGAAAACGCTGGGCGGACCACGCGTGCGCCGGGACGCCGACGAGCGCCTCAAGGGGCTCCGATTCCGGCACGGTCGCGACGGAGGAGTTCGTGCGGAGCTGATGCGCGGCATACGTGAGGAAGCCCGTGAGCGCATCGATGATTGGAATCGAGTGGTTCCCCAGGCGTAGGGTCGATGTGTCGGTCACCGACTGGTCGGAGAGCAGTCGCTTGAAAGACCGCAGGTGAGGAGCTCCGTCGCGGGCGGCGTCTTGCGCGTCAAAGCCGTACACCAGACGATCGCCGTCAAGAGCAAGCACGGAAGGAATGAAGTCCACGGTGTCGTCTTGGTTATTCACAAAGGAAACGACCGGATAGTTCCCCCGATCGACGAAAGCGATCGCTGTGGTCGTGGTGCCAAAATCAACTCCGAATCTCATGGTTCCCACCCTAGCGCGCATTCGCGCCCGCACCTAGGACGTCTTGCGGAACGTTCTCACCTTGCTCGGTAAGGTACGGAAGACGCGGGTGACAAAGAGCCAGGCGAGGAGAAAGTAGACGAAGGCGGCCGCTGCGTCGACGACGTAGTGGTTGCCGGTCGCGATGATTGTCACAACGGTCAGGATGGGATGAATGGAGAGCAACACGCGTGCCCACCACGAGCGCCACACGTAGGTGCCGAGCATGAAGGCCACCCACAGCGCCCAGCCGGTGTGCATCGAGGGCATCGCGCCGTAGGGGTTAGCAAGTGTTCCAAAGAGCTGGGAGTAGGAGGAGGTGTGATGGGCGACGGCGTCAACGACGCCGAAGTCGTCGACGAGGCGCGGGGGAGCCAGCGGATAGGTCCAGTAGGTCACAAGCGCGCCAAGCGTCATGACGACGAGGGTCCACCGTGCCCGGCTGTAGTAGGCGGGTGCCTTGATCCACAGAATAAGCAGCGCCGCGCCAGTCATGAGAAAGAACGTTGCGGCGTACTGGATGGAGGCCAGCTGGGCGAGGCCCGGGTGCGTGGACAGCCATCGGTTGACGCCGGGTTCCATAAAGAGGCCGGCGCGGGCCTCGAAGCGGGCGATGTCGTGGGCGTGCGCGAGCGCGGCGTGCTTCGTGACGGGTGCGAGGTAGGACAGGAGTGAGTAGGACAAGCATGCGAGCGACAGCATGACCACCTCGCGGATCGGGTGAGGCCTGCGTGGGAAGTGCGTGTCGTCGTTCGTCATGGGAGCAACTGTAGCCGCGGGAAGGAGGGCGCGTCAGCACATGTCGACACGCTAAAACGGACATAATGTGCATTATCGGATCGTGGGCGCGTGTGGGCGGCGCGGCTCGGCTTGACGCGTCCGATACAATGGACCCGTTTCTTCACTACGTCCAGGAGGCAGTTATGGCAGACCGCGCACTGCGTGGCATGCAGATCGGCGCCAAGTCCCTCGAATCTGAGGACGGCGTCGTCTTCGCCGATCGTTTCGTCGTTCGTTACCTGTGCCCGAACGGACACGAGTTTGAGGTGACTCTCTCCAGCGAGGCCACGCCTCCGGCGACCTGGGAATGCAAGTGCGGTCAGGCGGCCGATCTGATCGGCGAAACCGAGGACGACGAGGAATACAAGCCGGTCAAGCCCCAACGCACCCACTGGGACATGCTCCTTGAGCGTCGTTCCATCGAGGAACTGGAGGTCGTTCTTGGCGAGCAGTTGACCAGCTACCGCGAGGGTCGGCTGCGTCCCGAGGGACACTATCGCAAGGGCTAGCGGCGCGCACCGAGCGCCGAGCGCGCGGCCTGAGCCAAGCGGCTCAGGCCGCCTTTTGTCACCATGGCGAGCTCCTCAACAAAGATCGACGAATCAAGCTTGGATTCGCCGGCTATGCGCTCGTCAAACGTGATCGGAACCTCCCGGATCACTGCGCCCAGGGAGCGCTCACGTTCGGTCATCTCGACCTGGAAGCCAAAGCCCGTCGTGCTCACGCGCTCCAAGACACCGTGAGCGGCCAGGAAGGCACAGCGGTGCACGCGTAGCCCCGCGGTCGCGTCACGGACGGGAGTGCCCAGGCACAGTTGGACATAATAGTTGCCCGCCTTCGACAGGGCCACGCGCTTGGCGGACCAGCCGTTGACCTTTCCTCCGCGGACCCATCTCGATCCGATGACAAGATCGGGCCTGTCGGGTCCGCCCATCCGGGCAAGCAGCTTCGGCAGGTCCGAGGGACGGTGGGAACCATCGGCATCCATCTGCAGGAGGAACGAGAACCCTGCCTCGATCCCCCAGCCCATTCCATCCACGTACGCGGTTGCCAAGCCTGACTTAGCAGGGCGATGGAGGACGTGTAGGCGTTCCTCCCCCGCCCGGCGTTGGTCCACCCACTCCCCCGTCCCATCCGGAGACGAATCGTCGACGATTAAGACGTGCGCGGCGGGCACATGCTCCCAGATTTGCTCCAACACGCTCGGCAGCGTCGACATTTCGTTGTAGGTGGGAATCACGATCAGCGTGGCGTCGCCAACCGGCGAAGGAGCAAGACACACGGCACTAGTCATGAGTCACATTTTGCCCGCTTGAAGCACTGTGTGCACGCGCTGGGTGGCGCCGCCGCTGGGAGTGAAGCCTCCACGCTCCGGCGAGGCCGACGAGGCCGATCGCTGCGGCGGCGGCCATGACTGCCATGGGGAGGCGATCCCCCGCGCGCGCCGTCAGCGTCATCGAGGAGCGGAGCGGAACGTCCGCGATGAGCGTCGCCGACTGCTCCGTGCCGGTGGCGGACAGCACCGTCCCATCGGGGCGAATGACGTAGGAATGACCCGTTGTCGACGCCTGAATGGCGCTGCGCGAGTACTCCATTGCACGCATGCGCAGGAGCTGCCCCTGCTGGGCGGACTCCCCCGAGGAACGGAAATGGTAGTTGTTCGACGGGGTGACGATCATCTGGCCGCCGAGCGTGACCCCCTGGCCGATGACCGTGGGATAGGCGGCCTCGAAACAAATGCCCACCGCGAGTGGGACCGCTTTACCGTCGCGCGCCGTGACCGTCATCAGGGGAGGCTCACTACCGGCCTCCATGTCCCTGCTCGACTGAGCGACCTCCGTGGCAAAGGAGGAAATGAACTCGCGGAAAGGAATGAACTCGCCGAACGGCACGGGCACGTGTTTGGAGTAGCGAGCATTCTCATCAACCCCAACACCGGGCTCCCACACCGCGAGCCAGTTCTTCACTCGGTCGCGCTCGTTGAGATTTGTGTAACCCATCAGAATCGGTGCCCCAACCGCCTCGGACGCCTCGTTGACGCGCTCGGCCACCCCGGGAAACGCCAGCGGGTCACGGTCAACGGAGCCTTCGCCCCACAGCGCCAGGTCGATCGGATGGGAACTCACCTGTCGCTCGCGCGCCAACTGCATCGTCGCACGGGCGTTGTTGCCCGTCACCTCTCCCTCGCGCCTGTAGGCTTGCGCGCCCGGGAGCGCGATGCCGCCCTGCACGACGCCGACGCGCAAGAAGCCTTCCTGCGCCTGATTGGGCAGCGCGATGACAGCGGGCGTCACGTAGCACGCGAGCGCGACGGCGGCCAGAAGCGGACGCGAGAACCAGCGCTCGTCCCGGGTAGCGGCGTCGCGGTGGGCGAACATCCTGCGCACAAGAACCGCGATGAAAACGACGCCGCATGCCACGACCGGGGTGCCGCCGTAGGGAGCGAGGTGTCCCAACGGAGAATCCACCTGGGGTAGGGCTACCGAGCCCCACGGGAAACCCGACCACGGCCAGCGAGATCGCGCGACCTCGACCCCCGACCACGACAGCGCGTAAACGGTTGCCTGCGCGAGCGGTCCGCGGGCCCACGGCCACGCCTGCACCCACCTGACGGGGATGACCCACGCGAGGAGGAACAGTGTTTGAACAAGAGCCAATGCAAACCACGGTGGACGAGACCCAACGGAGAGAGGAATCCAGTCGAGCAGCGGGAGCCACATGCTCATCCCGAAGGCCACCGTCACCGCCGCGGCTCTGGGGGCCCGAGCCTGGTCGACCCGCGAGAAGAACAGTGCGAGCGCCGGGATCGAGAGCCACCACCAGCCCACCGGCGGAAAGGACGCGTACAGCGCCACTCCCGCCACAGCGGCGACCAGAGCATCCGCGCACGCGTGGGCCAGGGACGCTCGCTGTAGGATTTCCCGATGACTCACTGACGCCTCCCGGTTAGATAGTGGACCACGCGACGATACCGCGGCCGATGCGTTCCTTGGCCCTCTCCGCTCGGCGAGCCAGATTCGAGGAGTCGGACGCTGAAGCGATCTGCCCCAAGCAGTCCATGACCTGACGCATCCACCTGACGAAATCGCCCGGCTGAATCGGCGCGCCCTCGATCGCCGTGGCGAGCGTGGACCCGTGCGCCCACGCCAGCGTTGCCGCCATGAGCGCCCCGTCTAGTCCCGGTGTCGGATCACAGCCGTAGCGCTTCTCGGCGCGATGCACCCTCTCCAGCGTGCCCATGCACTCCTCCCACGCGGTGCGCAGGCGAGTGCCCACGCCCGAGGGAGCGAGTTCCTGGGCATCGTCCTCGCTGCGCGAATCGTAGACGAGCGCCGAGACCATCGAGGCAAGCTCACACTCGTCCAGGCCATCCCACGCCCCTTCGTCGAGCGACATGGCGATCACCAGGTCGCGTTCACCGAAGATTCGGCGCAAGCGTTGGCCCGCGTCTGTTACCTCGTCTCCGGCCAAAAAGCCGAGACGTTCGAGGACCGCGCAGACGCGGTCGAACTGGGCGGCCACGGAACCCGTCTGGGAATCGATGGATGAACGGAGACGATTGATCTCGCGCTCCAGACGTGCCCACTGGGCGCCCGCTCGAGCGTGCTCCTCGCGGTGCGGGCAGCGGTGAACCGGATGCTGACGCATCGCAGCGCGCAGTGCTGAGATCGGATCAAAGGCCTGCGTAGACTCTGCGGGGACCTCGTAAATTCCTTTGGCCGCGCCGGAGCGCAGCTCCCCGGCGATGCGCGTGCGCTCCTTCGTGCGCCGTAGCGCAGAACCACCGGGAATGGACATGTGTCCAACGACAGCAATTGCACCGCGCACGTCCTCGGGGGCCAGCGCCCTCCACGTGGCGTCCTCCCCGATCACTGAGACCTCAACCCTGCCCGAGGCGCTGGTGGCTTTCGCCCCAACGACGCACAGGCGTGTCTTGCGGCTACGAGTCAGTGCCAGGACGTCGCCCGGGCGCACGCCGGACAAAATACGACGCGATTCATCTCGTGCCTCGCGCTTGCGCGCTCGCGCACCAGACTTCTCCGTCTGACCCAACTGGTCGCGCAGCGTCAGGTACTCGCGGACATCTCCGTGCGAACACGACAGGTCCTCGGCCGTCGCGTCGCGCTGCGCCTCCAGCTCGGTCAGGCGCGACGCGAGTGCGACGACAGCGGAATCGGCCTGATACTGCGCAAAAGAGGACTCCAGCACCTTGCGAGTCTGGGCGCGCGTCGAGCGCGCGAGCAGGTTGACGACCATGTTGTACGTCGGAGTGAACGCGGAAATCAACGGGTACGTGCGCTTCGACGCGAGGGCGGCGACCTCTTCGGGTGCCACTCCCCCACGATGCGAGACGACCGCGTGCCCTTCGGTGTCGATACCGCGGCGCCCCGCGCGTCCTGAGAGCTGCGTGTACTCGCCGGCGGACAGAGAGACGTGCGCCGAGCCGTTCCACTTCGTCAATGATTCAATGACGACCGTGCGCGCGGGCATATTGATACCGAGCGCGAGTGTTTCGGTCGCGTACACCATCTTGACGAGGCCACGCGAGAACAGGTGTTCGACGCTCTCCTTCATGAGGGGCAGCATGCCAGCGTGGTGCGCGGCGATGCCGCGCATGAGGCCGCGTTTCCACGCCTCGGCGCCGAGGACGATGGCATCCTCGGGAGGAAGAAGCGCGATCACCTCATCCACGTAGCTCTCGATTTCGGCGGCCTCCGAGCGGGTCGTCAGCGTGATGCGCGTGGAGAGGATCTGGCGTATCGCATCCTCGCATCCTGCCCGCGAGAAGATGAACGTGATGGCGGGTAGCAGGCGCCCGCGATCGAGAGAAATCAGTGTCGAGGGACGCGATTCACGCCGCACTCGGACCTCGCGGTTCCACGAGCGCGAGCCGCGCCCGCCGCGCATTCCAAAGTCCCGCGTCGCGGCCACGAGCTCGGGATTGAGCTTTCCCTTTCCGGTCGGCGCGTACAGGTCAAAAATGTCCTCGCCGACAATCATGTGCTGGTAGAGCGGGACCGGGCGCTTTTCGGAAACGATGATCTCGCAGGTGGAACGAACTTCCCGGATCCACGCGCCGAATTCCTCGGCGTTCGACACCGTGGCCGACAGCGCGATGATCGCGACGTGTGCGGGCAGGTGAATGATCACTTCCTCCCACACAGGGCCGCGCATCTTATCCGCCAGGTAGTGGACCTCGTCGAGAATGACGACGCCCAGATCGCGCAGGGGTGCGCCCGCATAGATCATGTTGCGCGCCACCTCCGTCGTCATGACGACGATGGGAGCGCCCGAGTTGACGGACGTGTCGCCCGTGGCCAGGCCGACGTTGGCGGCCCCAAAAAGATCGCACAACTCGAGGTACTTCTGATTGGACAGAGCCTTGATCGGGGTCGTGTAGAAAGCGCGCATCCCCTGCTCAAGGGCGACGTAAGCGCCAAACTGGCCGACGATCGTCTTTCCGGCACCTGTGGGTGCGGCAACGAGGACGGAGCTGCCAGCCTCGACGGCGTCGAGTGCCTGGATCTGGAACGGGTCCGGAGTGAAGCTCAGCGTGGAGACCCAGCGTGCGCGCAGCGACGAGGCAGCCTTCGCTTCGGCCTTGTACGCGGCGTAGCGCTGGGCGGCACTGCCCTCCCCCACGCCGGTCGGCTCCGGGGTGGCCGCGCGGTCGTGTCCGTGGCCGCGGTGCCTGCGTCTTGGTGGGCTCACGGCGACTCCTCCTGCATCCAGACGGACAACATGTGCTGCGCGCGCTTAGCCGCGTCGCCGCGCCTATCGGGGTCAACGCCGCGCAGGTGAGACGCGATGTCGGTGAGCAGGCTCAGGCCCCACTCCTCGTTCCACACGGGCAGGGTGATGCGGGCTCCCCCCTCCGCCAACTCCTCAACGATCGACCCCGCGTACTCGTCGGCGATCCATCTCGCCTCCCGGTCCACCTCCAGCGTCCAGGTCGTGGCATCCTGGCGCACGCGGCGTGGACGGTGAGTGCGCGGTCCCCTCACGCGAAGATTACTGATCGAGGAGACGGAAAAACGACGCGGCGCGTCGGCGCGCGTACACCACCCGTGTAGGAGCCAGCCCGTCGCAGTGGCCTCAAGCGACCACGGATCGACGACGCGATGGGACGAGGCGCGCGCGGAGACGTAATCAAACTCCACGCGCTGGCCTTGCGTTAGCGCCTCACGCAGCTCGTCGACGGTGGCCGAAGCAGGCGGCTGCAGGGCCAAATCGACTCCCCCGTCCCCGGGCAGGGCATCAAGGCCTCCCAGCGCACAGACGACGAGCGCCGCGTGGGGGACACGGTCGGCAAGATCGGAGCCAAGAAGCGGCGCAAGCGCCGACAGGCCGATGAGGAGAGCCTGCGCTTCGGCCTCGGAGAAGCGAAGCGGCGCCGACGCTCCCATCGTTGAGCGCAGAGACACCCGTTCCTCCTCCGCGTACAAACCCCAATCGATCTCGAAGGACGCCCCGGGCATGGAGTCGCCGACCGACGCCAAGTAGTCAATATCGCGGCGAACCTGGCGCCGGGTGCGGTGAAAGTGAGTGGCCAGCTCATCGACGCTCACCCCGGGGTGCTCACCGATCCACGCCACCATCGACGCGAGACGAACCACGGCCAGCTGTACGGCTTCAGGCATGGCGCCCTCCCCACGTCGCGGCCGTGGCCAGGCGCTCCAGGATTGCCTCGCGCAGCGGTGGCGGGGAAACGACGATGACGTCGCCGGCGAGGGGCAACAGACGCGCAATCCACGTGCCAAGCTCGGCGTCCTCCAGGCACAGAGTATCCCATCCCCGCCGAGGAGCGGGTCCCCCATCGCGGCCCGCACCCGCTTCGTAGCCCAGAAGAACCATGCGCGCGTTCGACTCAGCGCGCACGTGGACACGGGGCGCGACCAACGTCGACACGCGCGGGGGTACTGCCCCGGCGGGTGCCACCGACGCATCCCCGGGCTGGCCGATGAAGCCAACCGGCGAACTCACGCGCGACAGGCGAAACGTGCGCTCGGCTTCCCGATCAAGATCCCACCCCCACAGGTACAGGGCGCGGCCCTGTACCGTGAGCGCCCACGGATCGACCGAACGCTCCGTGAGACCAGCTGACCCCGGATACGTGAAGGTAACGACGAGCCTTTCGCGGATGCCCCGCGCGAACTGGGTGGCAGGGATCAGGCCTGACAGGCCGAGGCGAATGAGGGGCGCGGTCGCGTCGTCGCGCGTGCCCGCAGCAGTCTTGGCGTCAATCGAGTCAGCGAGGATCTCGCCGCCCTCCCACACGTGAGCCGCCAGGGAGATCAGCGCGCGGTCAGCGCTCGTGATCTCGATGGAGGGTGCGAAGGAGTCTCGCTCGATGCTGTAACGCTCTCCCGACCCAATCGACAGGTGAGCTCCTGCCTCGCGCAGCGCATCCTTGTCGCGCTGGAACTGGGTCTCAAAGGCGTCCAAGCCCAAGGAGCGATATCCCGGAAGGGAGCGAAGCTGGGCCTTGGTGCGGCCCGGCTTCGCTCCCAGAAGCTCGATGAAGAGCTCCAGGACGCGCACGTTAGCGTTGGGGGCGGTACTCACCCGTTCACCCTACGTCTCGCGAGCGCACCTTGGGGGTGCGGCGCACCGTCAGGACCGAGACGAGGAGTCGGCGTTGGCGTCGGCAACAACGTAGTCGTTTGTGACAACAGACGATGGATCCACCCTCCCCTGGAGTTCGCCGAGGGATTCGAGGAACGAGATCATGCGCGCCCACGTCGCCTCGTCCTGCGTCCCCGTCGCATGCCCGCTCTCGCCGATCCAGAGGGGCACGGTGGCCGTCAGCACGGCGCGGGCGGACGTAAGCGTCGCCTCGTCCGTGAGCGAGGTATCCCACGGCTTTGTCGCATCAATGGCGATCTGCGGATCGGCTGCAATAGCGTTCATTGCCTGGGTTGTCGCCGAAACGACGGCGCGTGCCTGCTCGGGATGCTCCTGCGCCCACTTGTGCGTCGTGATGATCGACGCGCTCACGAGCGGCGTCGACGAGGGGTCCAAGGAGATCTCGCGGATATCGAGACCAGCCAGGCGCATCTGCACCGAATCGTTGTTCGTAAAGCCGACGACTGCATCCACCTGCCCCGAAGCGAGAGCGGCCTGCTGCGTGTAGCCGATCGGAGAGATCGTTACCTCCGACTCAGCCAGTCCAGCTTCCTGCAGGGCTGCGCGTGTCGCGTAGTAGTTCGCACCGTGCTCACCGGGAATGCCCACCGTCTTGCCTGCGAGGTCGGCGAGAGTGTTGATCGGAGAATCTGCCGGCACGATAACCGTCCCCGGGTAGGACGCGTAGTATTGCCCGATCGAAACGATATCGAGTCCCTGCGAGGCGGCCACGGCGGCCTCGTCGCCCGACGCGATCACGACGTCCTCCTCACCGGCGAGAAGAGCCGTAAAGAACCCCTCGTGAGAACCATGGTGACGAATTGTCGTGCTGATACCAGCATCGTTGTATGTCCCCTGCGCATCGGCCACGTACACGGGAGCAAACTGAATGTTGGGAATGTAGGTCAGGCCGATTGTGACGTCTGAGTTGTCCGCCGATCCGGACTGACCGGTGCGATCGGGTGCCGCGCAGGCGCCGAGGGCAAGCGACGCGCAGGCACCGACAACTGCGGCGCGAACGATGGTGGATAGCTTCTTCAAAAGATTCTCCTTCACTGCGTGATCTCGTAGCGCTTCGACCGCTCGATCCTGTACACGATGGTGTACAACAGGGTCGCCATCGTACACAGGATGATGATGACGACGAACATGCCGGCCGTGTCCACGTTGTTTCTCATCTGAGTGAGTACCTGCCCGAGCCCGGAGCCTCCCATGACCATCTCCCCCACGACGGCACCCGTGACAGACAGAGCGAAACCGTTGCGCAAGCCGCCCAGGATTGCTGGTGCCGCCAGCGGAAGCTCCATGTGCCAGGCCATGGTCCATCCCGTTGCCCCGTCGAGGGCTGCCGCTTCAAGCAGTTCACGATCGATATGACGCAGGCCAACGACCGTGGAAACGAGAATCGGGAAGAACACCATCAGGGCACACAGCACGACAATCGCGGTGAATCCGTAGCCGACCCACAGGACGAGAATGGGCGCAATAGCGATGGCGGGCAATGCCTGGGTTGCCCCGAGGAACGGCTCAACCGCGGCGGCCAACAGACGCGAACGGTAGATCACGTACGCTGACGGCAGGGCGACGGCCGACCCGAGAAGACAACCGGCAACCGCTTCGGCCCCGGTGACCTGCACCCTGTGCCAGGTCGTCGGGAGCGCCAAAATGACGGAGCCCTTGGAGATGACGGACATGGGGTGTGGCAGGCGCCAGGCCTCGATGCCGGTGAGCGTCGTGGACAGCCACCATCCAGCCGCCAACACGGCGAGAAAGAGGATCGGGGCCACGACGGTCAGCGCGCCGCCAGGCTTGTTCCGAGATGCCACGACTAACTTTCCGACACCGGGGGTACGCGCAGCACAGCAGGCGCACGGATGCGCCTCATGCACTCCTCCCATCCGGACTTTCACCGTCGGTGCCGGAATTTCACCGGCTCAGCCACCCCCGTTCTGTGAGGGCAGGTCGCGGACTATCACCGCCGGTTCGGACTTTCACCGACCCCGGAGTACTCGTGTGCCATTGTGCCACCGACGAGCTCAGTATGCGAGGGATATCCGCCATGGACGAACAGAAGCGTCCGGGTCGGATACCCTCGCGTCCGCCTGCCCAACGTCCTATCAGTCAGTGCGTGTGAGCGTTGGCGAGTTCGCGCAGCGCCTCGACCTCGCGGTGTGCGTCGTGGGCTCGGAACACCGCGGAACCCGCGACGAAGTTGTCTGCCCCAGCCTCGGCTGCACGCTCGATAGTCGCGCGGGAAATACCGCCGTCAACCTGGATTGAAACCTGCAGCCCAGCAGCGTTGATCGCGGCGCGCGTTCGCTCAATCTTCGGAATCATCTGTTCGATGAATGACTGCCCGCCGAAGCCGGGTTCGACAGTCATGATGAGGATCATGTCGAACTCGTTGAGGATGTCCACGAAGGGCGCGATATCGGTTGCTGGCTTCAGTGCAAGGCCGGCGCGCGCGCCGATGCGGTGCAGCTCGCGTGCGAGGCGCAGTGGTGCCGCAGCCGCCTCAGCGTGGAATGTGACGGACTCGCAGCCGACCTCGGCGTACTGCGGTGCCCAGCGATCCGGATCCTCGATCATCAGGTGCGCGTCAACCGGCAGGATGCCGGACTTCACGACTGCTTCCGCGACGGGCAGACCCCATGACAGGTTCGGGACGAAATGGTTATCCATGACGTCAACGTGAGCGATATCCGCTCCTGCGATCTTGGTGAGCTCACCGCGCAGGTCAGCGATGTCGCAGTTGAGGATCGACGGGCTAATTGTGGCGTTCATAACGCATATGCTAGCGCCTACGTAGGCAGGCCACAAACATAAGATCCGTACCGAAACGGTGGTCCCACAGCTGCAACGTACGACCGTCGTAGCCCTTGATGATGCCCGCAGACGCGGGTACGTCCAGAGCCTCGGGTGTGCATTCGTTGGCGAGTGCGACGGTGTCAAGCAGCTCAACCTCACCGCTTTCCAGCAGACGCGCGACCTGATCACGTGTCTCCGCCGCATGCGGTGAACACGTGATATAGGTGAGAACGCCTCCGGGGCGCGTCAGAGCGAGCGCACGATCAAGTAGCTCGCGCTGAAGGACGGTGAGTTCCTCGACGTCTGCGGGGGTGCGATTCCATCGGGACTCGGGGCGACGCCGCATGGACCCCATGCCCGAGCAGGGTGCGTCGACGATGACACGGTCGAAGGACGCCAGTGGCCAAGCGCTGCGTCCCCCACCGAAAGTACGGCCGTCACCGCTCACGACCTCGATCGAGTCGAACTGACGCGTTGTGCGCTCGACGAGGCGGGCGCGGTGCGGGTGCACCTCGTTGGCGGTCACGCGTGCTCCGACGTTGGCGGCGAGGCCGGCCAGGAGCGCGGCCTTACCGCCGGGGCCCGCGCACAGGTCGAGCCAGCGCTCATCGGTGCCGCCTCTAACGGGGGCCGATGCGGCGATGAGGGAGGCGAGCTGCGACCCCTCGTCCTGCGCACCCGCCCGGCCATCACGAATGGACGGAAGACGTGCGGGATCACCGGACTGAAGAAGAACCGCAAAAGGAGACACAGCTCCGAGGGCAACCCGCGTGTCGAGAATGTCCTCGGCCTCGTCGGCAAGCTCATCGACGCTCATCAGTGAGGGGCGGGCGACCAGGGTGACCGTGGGAACCTCGTTATCAGCCGCCAGTACATCGACAAGTTCATCCTCGGGGTAACCGTGCGCCCGCAGCGCTTCGCGGAAAGCAGCGACCATCCACGCGGGATGCGAGTAACGCACTCCCAGCGCCTGGTCTTCGTCTGCGATCGCGTCCAAGGCCGCCTCGCGTGCGGCGGGATCCTCGCGGGTGATCGAGCGCAGGACAGCATTCACGAAACGGACAGGACCGTCCGTGAGATGTTCGCGCGCGACATCCACCGTTGCCGACACAGCCGCGTGGTCGGGCACACGCATATCGAGAAGCTGGTGGGCCCCCATGCGCAGGATGACGAGGGCGCGGGGATCGAGATCTCCAAGCGGGCGATCGATGTGACGCGCAATCACCCAATCGAGGCGCCCGATCGCGCGCAGTGTACCGTGGACAAGCTCTGACGTGAAGGCTGCGTCACGGTCAGAAAAATGTCCGTCGCGCCGGGCCTGGCGCAGTTCCTTCGGCAAGATGATGTTTGCGAACGCTCCCTGCGTGGCGACCTCGTGCAGAACCTCGTAGGCAATGCGACGGGGCTCGTCGGCCTGACGCAGCTTGCGGTAGCCGTCCGCGTAGCGCCTCTCGCTCATCGCGTCCCCTCCGGCTCTCCACCGAAGCGCAGGTCGTCAGAAGGCCGCGCTCCCCTGGCCCATGCGGCCGCGTCCATCCACGACTTGCCGGCCGGTGCGACCTTACCGAGCACGAGAGCACCGCTTGCGCATCCAACGGTCACCTGTTTCTTCGTGACTTCGAGCTGCCCGGGTGCGAGATCATCTCGGTCCACGGGCATTGCCGTGTCGAGCTTCATGCGGGCCCCATCTGGCAGCACTGTGTAGGCCCCGGGGTTCGGAGTCACAGAACGGATGAGGCGATCCTCGTACCGGGCGTCGTGCGTGAACGAGACGTAGCCATCGACGTGCTCAAGGCGCCGCGCGTGCGTCACGCCTTCCGAGGACTGCGGGATGGCTGCTGCACTGCAGTGAGCGAGCGCATCGACGACGCTGAGCACCTGGGGTGCCCCAGCCTCGGCCATCGATGTGAGCAGCTCACCAGCACTCTCATGGCGGATCGGGACCTCGACGCGCGAATAGACATCGCCCGTATCCAGACCTTCCTCGAGATTGAAGACGCAGGACGCGGTCGTCGCGTCGCCTGCGCGAATCGCCCACTGGACGGGGGCAGCGCCGCGCCACCTGGGCAAATCCGAGAAATGCAGGTTGACCCAGCCATGCGTGGGCATCGCCAGCACGTTCGGAGGAACGAGGCCGCCGTAGGCGACGACGACACCGAGATCAGCCTGGATGCTCTCGATGCGCTGCGCGATGTCGGGAGTCTTGAGCGTGGTTGTCTCCAACAGTTCAACGCCACACGCTGCGGCTACTTCCGCCACCGGTGACGGGTACATCGTCTTTCCACGACCGCGTCGAGCAGGTGGACGCGTAATGACGAGAGCGACCTCGTGGGATGACGATAACAGTGCCTTCAGCGTGGGGACTGCGGCTTCGGGGGTACCAGCAAAAATAATGCGCACGGCCGCCAGTTTACGGCACCGGGCAGGCCCTGACTCAGAAGAGTTCGGGTGGGTTCACGCTCATTTTGACGAGTGGTACCTTGCGTGCGCTGCGAGAACGCCGAATATCAGCAAGAACCGCAAGCATCGCCGGAGCGCCCGCCAACGGGGTTCGCACCAGTGTACGCACCTCGTTCTCCTCGCCTTCGCGAGTCGCCGGGCGCACGACCGTACCCACCAGCTCCGCGCCGCCCTCACGAATGACCTGCTCGGCAACTTGGCGTACCTGAGCCGAAGGACCGTCCAGAGCGACCATCGTCGTGGCCGGGAAGAAGCCAAGTGCCTCGCGTTCGTCCAGGAGACGATCGGCGTAGTCAGTGGGAGCCCAGCGCACAAGCGTCTGACCCAACGCGTCCGGAATCGTCCCCACGACGAGGCCGGGGTGACCTGGGCGGACGAGCGACAGTGCGTTGAGCCAGCGCCTGGCGGCTTCCTCCGGTGCCCACAGCTCGGCACGACCGGCGAGGGCGTGGGCATCAAGGATGATGGCTCCGGCGTATCCTCCATCAACGTCCGGCTCAGCACCCGGTGTGGCCACAACGACCGTCGGGCGCGCCGGCAGCTGGCGGTTGATCCGATGTGCAGCTGAGGATTCGAGCACGGATGCATCCGGAAGGTTGCGAGCGATCTCCTCCGCTGTACGTGTGGAACCGACGCGGGCTGCCCGTAGGTCAGTACCCGAACAGTGGGGGCAACGCCACGAGACGGAGGTGCGCGCACACCACGAACACGTCATCTCTCCCCCGCTGCCCAGCGCGAGCGGGCCGGAGCAATGGCGGCAGCGTGCGCGCTCGCCGCAGCGGCGGCACACGACCGTCGGCCAATAGCCGGAAGCACCGACCTGAATAAGAACAGCACCTTCGCGCAGGCCCTGGCGGATCATACGCAGAGCCGCCTGCGGGATGCGCATATGGCCGCTGGCCCCCTCGCGTTCGGCCTCCGTGACCCCATGCAGATGGACGCGCGGCGTTGCGTCGCGCAACGCACCCGGGAACGGATCGAGGCTCGCCGCCCAGCCGGAACGAACGAGAGCTTGAGCCTTGACGGAACGCGCGTACGAGGCGACGAGAAGTCCCGCGCCCTCCACGGCGCATCGCTGAACAGCGACATCAAGACTGTCACACCGTGGGAAACGCCGCTCACGGTGTCGATCATCCCCGTCGTCGCAGATGATGATGAGGCCGAGCGACGCGCATGGGACCCACACTGCAGAGCGCGTGCCGACAACGATCGGAACACGACCAAGTGTTGCGGCTGCGTGGATACGGTACCGCTCTTCGGGCGCCACCTCACCGCCCGTCACCACGACGGGGACGCCGAGATCCTCCTCGAGAGAGCGCGCATATCGCGTCGCGTCCTCGCCGGTGGGCGTAACGACGATGACGCTGCGACCTGATGCGACTGTCGCCGCAACGGCATCCGACAGACAGCGGCGCATGAGGGGGCGCAGAGCGGTCACGACCGCGCGAGGGGATTCGCCGGACGAGAGTCTGCTCAGCAGTGCCTCACCAGCCGAGTATGCTCCCCACCCCGCTGATGCTGACGGAGCCTCCAGACGCGGCCACGGCAGGGGTGCCTGCTCCAACACGCGCGTTTCACCCCGTGCGTGCCGGGGAGGAATAGCGAGAGAAAGGACCTGCGATGTTGTCGCAAGAAAACGCCCGGCAATGCGCCGAGCAGTCTCATAGAGCGCGGGAGTCAACACCGGAATCGACGAGGAGACCGACTCAATATGAGCGGCATCGTCGAGTACATCACGGCGTGTACGCTCAATGATCCATCCATCGACGCGCGCGCCGGAGAAGCGCACGCGAACCAGATTCCCAACCGTGGCCTGGTCGATCAGCTTGTCTGGAACAACGTAGTCGAGGGGCCGATCAATATGCGCAAGGTCGACGTCAACGAGCACGCGGGCGATCTCCACGCTGCGAGAGCGCGGCGGATCGAAACCGTCAAGCATGCCCTGTTGGGAAGTCATGATCCTAGTGAATCACGGCCCGCACTCATCTGCGTCCCGCACTCAGCCGAGAAGCTTCAGGCCGTACTTCGCGACCACCATGGCGAGGACACCGAACACGATGAGTCCCCAGAGAGCCCAGTCGAGTCCCTGGGCGACGGCGCGCCGCAGCACCTCGGGCGTTGGGATGACGCCGTCACGGATATTGATGCGGGTAATACCGCCGAACACGAGCGTCGTCGTCAGGGTGATGAGCAGACACCACGGGCACAGCACCTGAATGATGAAATACGACTGCCCGAAGAGCCAGAACGCGAAGAACAACGCGATCGTATACAGCAGGTTCGTGCCCAACATGTACCAACGCGGAAACTTCACGCCGGAAAAAATCGCTACCGAAATAGCGAGAACAACGGCCTCGAAAAAGATGCCAAGGAAGGCGTTCGGGAAGCCGAGGATGCGAGCCTGCCACGTCTGAGCAACCGTCGAACACGACAGGACGGACGAAATATCACAACCGAAGCGCGTCGATGAGTCGGCGGCAAGCTGCCACGCCTCGATCGACAGCACGAAAGACGTAACGAGGCCGATGCAACCGGAGATGATCATCTCCAGGCTTGTGCGCCGACGCCATGCGCGGCGAGCGTCCTCGGTCTCGTACGAGGGGAGGTAGTCCTCGACTTCCCGTGCCTCGCTCATGCGAGCGCGGCCTTGAGCTGCTCGACGCGGTTGGTGGCCTCCCACGGGAACTGGCCGCGACCAAAGTGTCCGTAGGCAGCAGTCTCGCGGTAGATCGGACGCAGCAGATCGAGGTCTTCAATCATGCCGAGGGGACGCAGGTCGAAGACCTCGCGGATTGCATCCGCGATGCGTTCCTCGGGCACCGAAGCGGTCCCAAAGGTATCGACGTACAGGCCAATTGGGCGGGCGCGCCCGATCGCGTATGCCAGCTGAATCTCGCAACGCTGGGCGATATCTGCGGCCACGACGTTCTTGGCGACCCATCGGGCGGCGTAGGTCGCGGAACGATCAACCTTTGACGGGTCCTTGCCGGAGAAGGCACCGCCTCCATGGCGGGCCATGCCACCGTAGGTGTCGACGATGATCTTGCGTCCGGTGAGGCCGGCATCTGCGGCCGGGCCACCCAGGACAAAGCGTCCGGACGGGTTGATGAGAGCATTCATCGCACCGGTAGCCAGGCTGAGGTTGGATTCCTCGATCACAGGAGTAATGACGTGGTCTCGCACCGCGTCGGCGATCGCCGACTGCGAGAGCGCTTCGTCGTGTTGGGTTGACACAACGATCGTATCGATGCCTACCGGGCGGCCGTTCTCATAGGCAAGAGTCACCTGAGTCTTGCCGTCGGGTCGCAGCCCCTCAACAATGCCCTGCTTGCGCACGTCGGTCAGGCGCTTCGCGAGGCGGTGAGCGAGCCAGATGGGGGCAGGCATGAGATCGGGGGTGTCGGAGCAAGCGTAGCCGAACATGATGCCCTGGTCGCCAGCGCCGAGGCGATCACGGGGGTCGCCGCCCTGGGTGCCGCGCACCTCAAGGGCCTCGTCGACGCCGCCGGCGATATCGGGGCTCTGGCCGTCAAGCGACACAGAGACGCCACAGGACGCGCCATCGAAGCCAACACGCGACGAGTCGTACCCAATCGAGAGGATCTCACGGCGCACGATCTCCGGGATCTCAACGTACGCCTCAGTCGTCACCTCACCGGCGACGTGAATGAGGCCGGTAGCTGCCATCGTTTCAACGGCGACACGCGAGCGAGGATCGGCGGCGAGCAGCGCGTCAAGGATCGCATCGGAAATGCGGTCACAGACCTTGTCGGGGTGGCCTTCGGTAACGGACTCAGAAGAAAAAAGCTGTTGACTCACCACTTTAGATTATCAAGGAATGAGGCCACATGGCCGACAAGACCTGCGGCCACTTCATCCTTCGAGCCGACGTAACGGCCGACGATGTGACCGTTGGCATTGAGGATGCGAATGTCATTCGAAACGTCGCCGAACCCGACGCCAGTGCCCACCCGGTTCAGGCAGATGAAGTCTGCTCCCTTACGCGCCGCCTTATCGGCACCGTACGCGAGAATCTCCTCGTCTGTGCCGGTTTCAGCCGCGAAACCAATGACGAGGGGCGGGCGCTTCTTACTGCGTCCGATCTCGGCAAGGATATCGGGGTTGCGCACGAGACGAATGGTAGGCGCCTCCTCGTTTGTTGGGTCTTTCTTCATCTTTGACTGTGAAACGGCCTCCGGACGGAAGTCAGCGACGGCGGCCGTCATGACGAGAGCATCGGCGTCTACGACCTGGCTGACCGTGGCTTCTCGCATCTGAAGGGCACTGCCCACGCGGGTGACCTGCACGCCTGACGGAAGTCCGGCGAGGAGCGCCGACTCAATATTGGCCGCGATGACCCTGACCGCCGCCCCAGCTCGTGCTGCCGCCGATGCGATTGCCAGCCCCTGCCGACCAGACGACTGATTTCCCAAGAAACGAACAGGATCAATCGGCTCGCGAGTACCGCCGGCCGTGACAACGACGGTGCGACCGGTGAGCGCATGGGATGCCTGCTCGTAGGTAGAGAGCACCTCAAGGGCCTTTCGCGCGATCTCCTCAGGATCTGGAAGGCGACCGATGCCGCTGTCACCTGAGCCAAGTGCACCGGAGGAAGGATCGATCACATGGATGCCGCGCTCACGTAACGTGCGCACGTTGGCCTGTGTAGCAGGCGCCAACCACATGTTGGAGTGCATCGCCGGGGCAACGACGACAGGCGCATGGGATGCGAGAATCGTCAGCGACACCATGTCGTCCGCGAAGCCAGCGGCAAGACGCGCCAGGGAATTCGCAGTCGCGGGTACGACAATAATGAGGTCGGCAATTCGGGCAAGCTCCACGTGCTCGGCACGCCCCTCCCCCGCGATATCCACGGCGACAGGGCGGGACGTGATGCCCTCCCAGGTCGAACGACCGACGAACTCCAATGACGCGCGTGTTGCAGCGACATACACGTCGTGGCCCGCGCGTTGACACTCGCGGACCACGATGGGTGCTTTGAAGGCTGCAACGCCGCCGGTCACTCCGACGACGACAGTTGCCATGTCAGGCCTCGGGGTTGGCTTCGAGAGACAGGAGGCCTTCGTTGATCTCACGCAGGGAAACCGCCAGCGGCTTCTCATCCGGCTGCACGTCGACGACCGGACCCACGAACTGGATCATGTTCTGCTGAAGCTGCAGATTGTAGGAGTTAATCTGGCGCGCGCGCTTCGCAGCGAAAATCACCAGCGCGTACTTGGAATCGACGTGCTCCAGCAGATCGTCAATGGGCGGGGACGTGATGCCCACGGGCTGGGCAACAATTCCGGACATGCGTGTTTTCCTCTCAGTGGCGGATTCAGATAGATATTACTCCAGGCCAATGAGCCGAGCCAGTTCATCCACCGCGCGCTCCACATCGTCGTTGATCACAACGTGATCAAACTCCGAAGCCGCCTCAAGCTCAACGCGGGCAGTGGCTAGGCGCCGAGCCTGCTCTTCGGGGCCTTCGGTACCACGGCCGATGAGGCGGCGCTGAAGCTCCTCCCACGAGGGAGGGGCAAGGAAAATGAACTGCGCGTCGGGCCTATTGGCGCGCACCTGGCGTGCACCGGCCAAATCAATCTCGAGGAGCACGGGATTGCCGGCATTGAGAGCTTCATCGACCGGACCACGGGGAGTCCCATACTTGTTTTTCCCATGAACAAGCGCCCACTCCAACATGTCTCCCCGTTCGATCATTGCATCGAACTCTTGGGGGGAAACAAAGTAGTAGTGGACACCGTTCAGTTCACCGGGTCGAGGATCGCGAGTCGTTGCCGAGACCGACACTTTTAGTGCCGGGTAGCGCTTTGTGAGTGCAACGACAACAGTTCCCTTTCCAACGGCCGTAGGGCCAGCGAGGACAGTCAGTTGAGCCTTAGTCATGACTCAAGTGTGCCACGCTTTACCGCGTCAGCCGAAACGCTCGACGAGCGCCTTCCGCTGGACGGGGCCGAGGCCACGCACGCGCCTGCTCTGAGCAATCTTGTACTCGTCCATCAGCACGGCGGCCGTGTTCGTGCCGACGCGCGGTAGCGACTCCAGTAGCGAAACGACCTTCATCTTCGCCACGGCCTCGTCTGAATCAGCGAGTTCCAAAACCTCCGACAGGTTCATCGAGCGCGCCTTGAGCGCGTTCTTCACTTCGGCGCGACGCCTCCGTGCCTGCGTTGCCTTCTCAAGAGCTTGCGCCCTCTGTTCTGGCGTGAGATCAGGTAGTGCCATTCTGATCATCTCCTCCGTTGGGATCTTCGGTAAATAAACTATGTCACCTTCCCGACCACTAGTGCCAGACCAAAACGCTGCTTCTTTAGTAACACAGCAGATTATTGCAGCGAATCAACCGTCGCACGGTAGGCGTCTCGAAGGCCGGTGATGGCTGGGCCGGAACGCAGGATTGCGCGGGAAGACGAAGCGAGGACAGCATCCGTCGCTCCGGCGAAAACCTCCCTGACCTGCGCTGGACCGGCGCCTTGTGCGCCAACTCCTGGCGCCAAAAAAGCGCCATTGAGAGCCGCTAGATCAATGCCCAATCGCTTGACAGCGTCGCCGACGGTAGCACCTACGACGATGCCAGCAGGACCAAGGTGTTGTTGCTCACACTGGCTGTTAAAGTCCGCCAGTTGGGACACGACATGACCAGCAACGCTGATTCCATCTGCGGTGCGGGCGTGCTGTACGGACGCGCCCTCAGGGTTCGAGGTGAGGGCGAGGACGAACACTCCCCTGCCGGTCTGACGTGCAAGCTCGAGTGCCGGAGTCAGTGATCCGACGCCGAGATAAGGCGACAGAGTCACGGCGTCTCCCGCAAGCGGCGACGAATCCGAGAGGAACGCATGTGCGTAACCATCCATCGTCGAGCCAATGTCACCCCGCTTGGCATCCACGATGCAGAGAGTGCCGATCTCGCGACATGCGGCGATGACCTCTTCGAGGACGGCAACACCATGCGAGCCATGCCGTTCGAAGAAAGCGGCCTGAGGCTTGAAAGCGGCCACGCGTCCACCGAGTGCCTCGATGACACGGAGGGAGAACTCTCGCACACCATTCGCGTCGTCGTCAAGTCCCCATTCTTTGAGGAGGCTGGCATGAGGATCGATACCGACGCATACCGGCCCATACGTGCGCATGGCGGTGTAGAGGCGGTCTCCAAAGCCGACGGAAGATGCAGGCTTTACAACAGATGCGGTCATCGCGTTTCCTCCGATCGGATAATGTCCCATTCCTGCAAGCTACGCACGGAGTATGCCCCGCGCATACGAACTTCGATGGCCTGCACCATCGCATTGAACGCCTGGAGTGTTGTGACAGCGGGTCGGTCTTGCGAGGCGGCAGCCGCGCGGATCTGGTAACCGTCGTTACGCGGAGCGCTGCGCTGAGGTGTATTGACGACCATGTCGATCGCCCCCTCGTTGATGAGGTCGACGACAGTCGGCTCTCCCCCATCGCCGCGGCCCTCAGACGACTTGCGGACTGCCTGAGCTTCGATGCCGTTGCGGCGCAAAACGGACGCGGTGCCCGAGGTTGCCAGGATAGTGAAGCCCATCTCGTGCATGCGAGCCGCCGGCAGGACGATTGCGCGCTTGTCGGTGTCAGCGATCGAGATGAAGACCGTACCGGAGGTCGGCATATCGGTCGAGGCGCCGAGCTGCGACTTGGCGAAAGCCGTCGGGAAATCGCGGTCGATGCCCATGACCTCACCCGTGGAGCGCATCTCGGGACCGAGCACGGTATCGACGATTTCGCCGCCTGCGGTGCGGAAGCGCTTGAAAGGCAGGACCGCAGCCTTGACGGCGATCGAGCCACCGTCGTGAATCTCGCGGGCATCGTAGGCGGGCAACATTCCCCGCTCGCGCAGCGAAGCGATCGTTGCGCCGACCTGGATGAGCGCTGCGGCCTTCGCCAGCTGAACGCCGGTTGCCTTTGAGGCGAAGGGGACGGTACGTGACGCGCGCGGGTTTGCCTCGATGACGTACAGGGTGTCGGAGAGCAACGCGAACTGGATGTTAATGAGGCCGCGCACGCCGACGCCACGTGCGATCGCTTCCGTCGAGGCCGTGATGCGCTCGAGCTCGCGTGCGGACAGCGTCATAGGAGGCAAGACGCAGGAGGAGTCACCCGAGTGAATACCGGCTTCCTCAATGTGCTCCATGATCGCGCCCATGAAGAGTTCTTCACCGTCGTACAGGGCATCGACGTCGATCTCGATCGCCGCATCGAGGAAGCGGTCAATGAGGAGCGGACCGCGGGAGAAGAGCAGCTCGGAGTCGTGGCTTGCGAGGTAGTCGCGAAGCGCTGGCTCGTCGTTGATAATCGCCATGCCGCGTCCGCCCAGCACGAAGGAGGGGCGCACGAGGACTGGGTAGCCGACCTTTTCGGCGACGGAGATGACCTGCTCAGGCGTGTGCGCCGTATCGTGCGCGGGCGCCGGGCAGTGAGCAGCTTCGAGAACCTTGCCGAACTCCTCGCGGTCTTCGGCTAGGTCAATGGCACGCGGGCTCGTGCCCAGGATCGGCACGCCGGCGCGCTCGAGGTCAGCAGCTAGCGAGAGCGGGGTCTGCCCGCCCAGCTGCACGATCATGCCTTTGACGGGTCCCGCTTCGCACTCGGCGCGGTAAATTTCCAGCACGTCCTCGAGCGTGAGCGGCTCGAAGTACAGGCGGTCGGAGATGTCATAGTCGGTCGAGACCGTCTCGGGGTTGCAGTTGACCATGATGGTCTCGTAGTGATCGCGCAGCGACATGGCCGCGTGCACGCACGAGTAGTCGAACTCGATGCCCTGACCGATCCGGTTGGGGCCCGCACCCAGGATGATGACGGCCTCGCGCTCACGCGGACGAACTTCGTTCTCCTGGTCGTAGGTCGAGTAGTGGTAGGGCGTGCGAGCAGCGAATTCGGCAGCGCAGGTGTCGACGGTCTTAAAGACGGGGTGAATGCCGAACGCGCCGCGCACTTCGCGCACCGTGTCCTCCGATAGGCCGCGCATGGCTGCGATCTGACGGTCGGAGAAGCCGTGGCGCTTGGCCTCTGCCAGAACATCGCCGGTGAGCGCCTCGGCCTCGCGGATGCGAGTCGCGACCTCATCGAGGAGGAACATCTGGTCGAGGAACCACGGGTCGATCTTGGTGGATTCAAAGAGCTCCTCCAGCGTCGCACCACCTCGGATCGCTTGCTGAACCTGGACGAGACGCCCCTCGGTGCCAACCGACGCCGCCTCGACAAGTGCGCGGGTCTCCTCGCGGCTCGGAGCCTCGCCATCCCAGTGGAATTGCACGCCGCTCTTGTCGATCGAGCGCAGGGCCTTCTGCAGGGCCTCGGTGTAGGAACGTCCGATTGCCATGGCCTCGCCCACGGCCTTCATCGAGGTGGTGAGCGTCGGGTCGGCAGCGGGGAACTTCTCGAAGGTGAAACGCGGAACCTTGACAACGACATAGTCGAGTGTCGGCTCGAACGAGGCCGGGGTCGAACCCGTGATGTCGTTCGGAATCTCATCGAGCGTGTAGCCGGTGGCCAACCGAGCGGCGATCTTCGCAATCGGGAAGCCCGTCGCCTTCGAGGCCAGAGCAGAGGAGCGCGAGACACGGGGGTTCATCTCGATGACGATGATGCGGCCAGTCTCAGGGTGGATCGCGAACTGGATATTACAGCCGCCGGTGTCGACGCCGACGGCGCGGATGACGGCGATGCCGATGTCGCGCAGGCGCTGCATCTCGCGGTCGGTGAGGGTCAGCGCCGGGGCGACCGTGATCGAGTCGCCTGTGTGTACGCCGACCGGGTCGACGTTTTCAATCGAGCACACGACGACGACGTTGTCCGCCTTGTCGCGCATGAGCTCAAGCTCGTATTCCTTCCAGCCGAGGATCGACTCTTCAAGCAGAACCTCGGTCGTGATCGACGCCGCAAGACCCTGGCCCGCGATGCGCTCGAGGTCCTCGGGGGTGTAAGCGAAACCGGAGCCGAGACCACCCATCGTGAAGGAGGGACGAACGACGAGGGGGTAGCCGAGCTCGGCGGCCGCGGCGTGGCACTCTTCCATCGTGTGGGCGATGAAGGAGCGAGCAACCTCGGCGCCGGAACGCTCGACGATCTCCTTGAACTCCTCGCGGTCCTCGCCGGCGCGGATCGCGTCAATCGACGCGCCGATCAGCTCGACGTTGAAGCGCTCAAGAACGCCCATCTCGGACAGAGCGACAGCCGTATTGAGGGCCGTCTGGCCACCGAGGGTGGGCAGCAGGGCGTCGGGGCGTTCCTTCTCGATAATCGAAGCCACGACCTCCGGGGTGATCGGCTCGACGTAGGTGGCGTCGGCGATACCCGGGTCGGTCATGATGGTGGCCGGGTTGGAGTTGACGAGGATGACGCGCAGGCCCTCCTCCTTCAGGACGCGGCATGCCTGGGTGCCCGAGTAGTCGAACTCGCACGCCTGGCCGATGACAATGGGGCCCGATCCGATGACGAGGACGGACGACAGATCGTTCCTGCGGGGCATCAGTGGGTCTCCTTAGCAGCAGTCATCAGGGAAATGAAGCGATCGAACAGCAGCTCGCCGTCGTGCGGGCCGGCAGCTGCTTCGGGGTGGTACTGGACGGAGAATGCGGGGATATCCAGGGCGCGCAGGCCCTCGACGACGCCGTCATTGAGGCCGATGTGAGAGACCTCGACACGGCCGTATCGACCCGAATCGAAGGGCGCAACCGACGGTTCGCCCACCGGAGCGTCCACCGCGAAACCGTGGTTATGGGCGGTGATTTCGACGCGGCCCGTGGCCACGTCCTTCACCGGCTGGTTGATACCGCGGTGACCAAAGTCCAGCTTGTACGTACCGTAGCCGAGGGCACGGCCGAACAGCTGGTGGCCGAAGCAAATTCCGAAGTACGGGATACCTGCATCCAGGACGGCGCGCAGGACGCCGATCTCACGGTCGGCCGTGGACGGGTCACCGGGGCCGTTGGAGAAGAACACGCCATCCGGCTTCAGCGCCTCAATGTCGGCGAAGGACGCCGTCGAGGGCACCACATAGACGCGCACTCCACGTGCCGCCAGATGGTAGGGCGTACGCGACTTAATGCCGAGGTCAACGGCTACAACGCGCGCAATGGGTTCCTTGCCTGCGAAGTCACCGAGGGGCTCGACCACGTAGGTCTCGTCAGTCGACACCTCGGCCGCCAGTGCTTGACCGCTCATCGCGGGGGAATCGGCGACGATGCGCACGAGCGAGGCCACGGCCTCCTCCCCCAGGTACTGTGCGCCCACGGGCAGTGCGTCACCCGAGAAGATGCCGGCGCGCATGGCGCCGCGCTCGCGGATGTGGCGGGTGATCGCGCGCGTGTCAACGTCTGCGATGCCGATGATCCCCTGAGCGATGAGCTCATCTTCCAGTTCGCGGCGTGCACGCCAGTTGGAGGCCCGGCGGGCCGCGTCGCGCACGACGAAGCCCGCAACCCAAATGCGCGACGATTCGGGGTCCTCGTCGTTCACACCGGTGTTACCGATGTGCGGGGCAGTCATAACGACGATCTGACGGTGGTATGACGGGTCGGTCAGCGTCTCCTGATAGCCGGTCATGCCGGTGGAGAAAACGATTTCGCCGAGCGTGCGGCCGGATGCTCCCCACGCGCGTCCCTTGAATACTGTGCCGTCCTCCAGGACGAGCAGGGCGATATCGGACGTGGTCATCGGTCCTCCTTGGCAATCGGGGTAGCGTCGACGACCGTCGGGACGCCGTTGTAAATCGTGTAGCGCACCTGTCCGGGCAGTTCCATGCCGCGGAACGGGCAGTTCGTGGAGCGGGTCCACTGCTTGGCGGGGTCGACCGTCACGCGCGCGGTCGCATCCACGAGGGTGACGTGTGCGGGTGCGCCGACGACGAGGCCCTGGCCCTGCGACTCAACGCGGCCGATGCGGGCGGGTACTGTCGACATGACGCGAGCGATGTCCGTCCAGTCCATGCGTCCCGTGTTCACCATCGTTTCGATGAGGATCGGCAGTGCGGTCTCCAGGCCGGTCATGCCGAAGGCGCCGGCCTGCCACTCGCAGTCCTTCATCTCGAGCGGGTGGGGTGCGTGGTCGGTGCCGATACAGTCGATGGTGCCGTCGGCGAGGCCTTCGCGCACCGCCTCGACATCCTCCGCGCGGCGCAGCGGCGGGTTCACTTTGTAGAGCGGATCGTACGTAGCGGCCAGCTGCTCGGTGAGGAGCAGGTGATGGGGCGTTGCTTCAGCTGTGATGTCCACGCCTTGGGCCTTGCCCCACCGCACGAGGTCAACCGAACCCGCGGTGGACAGGTGGCATACGTGCAAGCGCGAACCGACATGCTTAGCGAGCAGGATGTCGCGCGCGATGATTGCTTCTTCGGCGACGGCAGGCCAGCCTGCTAGACCGAGCTCACCCGACAGCGTCGACTCATTCATCTGAGCGCCTTCGGTGAGGGCAGGATCCTGACTGTGCTGGGCGATGACGCCGCCAAAACCCTTGACGTACTCCAGCGCACGACGCATGAGGACGGGATCGGATACACACTTGCCATCGTCGGAGAAAACGCGCACCTTGGAACGCGAACGGGCCATTGAGCCGATCGACGCCAGATGCTTTCCTTCCAGACCCTTGGTTACCGCACCGACTGGGCGGACCTCCACCCAGTCGGCCTCCTCTCCCAGGCGCAGTACCTGATCGACGATGGCGGCCGTATCCTGTGTGGGCGTGGTGTTCGCCATTGCATGAACGGCCGTGTAGCCGCCGACCGCAGCAGCACGGGTGCCGGTGAAAACGGTCTCGGCGTCTTCACCGCCGGGCTGGCGCAGGTGGGTGTGGATGTCAACGAGGCCCGGCAGGGCGATGAGTCCCTCGGCGTCGATGACGCGGGGGTCGCGCACACTGTTGCGGGCATCTGCGCCGATGGCGACGATCGTGCCGACCGACAGCGCGATGTCGGTCGGCTCCCCGCCCAGGAGCGAAGCCCCGGTGATGAGGGTGTCACGGGTCTGTTCAGTCATTGCTGTGTCCTTCCGAAGCGAGGAGCAGGTAGAGGGCGGCCATGCGGATGCAGACGCCGTTGGACACCTGTTCGACGATGACAGATTGGTCTGAGTCGGCTGCCTCAGCGCAGATTTCGAGGCCCCTGTTCATGGGACCCGGATGCATGACGACAGCGTTAGGACGCAGCGTCGCAAAGCGGGCGGGTGTGAGACCGTATTCAGCGTGGTAGGCGCCAGGCGAGGGGAAGAAACCGCCGCCTGCACTCGACATACGCTCGCGCTGCACGCGCAGCATCATGACCGCATCGGGGCCGCTCGCTAGGGCTTCATCGAAGTTGTAGGAAGTCTCGCAGTTCCACGTCTCGACGCCAATGGGTAGCAGCGTCGGAGGGGCAACGAGAGTGACGCGCGCGCCGAGGAGTGTCAGCAGATCAACGTTCGAGCGCGCCACGCGCGAGTGGAGCACATCGCCGACGATGACGACGTGCGCGCCGTCAAGGCCCGACCCCGGGATCGGTGCACCGTCCTCGCCAAGCGAGGGAGCGTAGTGACGCCGCAGCGTCATGGCATCGAGAAGCGCCTGCGTCGGGTGTTGGTGGGTGCCGTCACCGGCGTTGAGGACCGGGAGGTTCATCCAGCCGGCGTGCGCAAGGCGGTGAGCCGCACCCGAGGACGAATGACGCACGATGACTGCGTCCGCGCCCATGGCCTCGAGCGTCAGCGCGGTGTCCTTGAGCGATTCGCCCTTCGACACAGACGATCCACGCGACTGGAAGTTGATGACATCAGCGCTCAGGCGCTTGGCTGCAGTCTCGAAAGAGATGCGAGTGCGGGTCGAATCCTCGAAGAACAGGTTGACGACGGTCTTACCCTGAAGCGTGGGAAGTTTCTTCACGCCGTGACGCTGAGTAGCAGCCATCTGCTCCGCCGTATCGAGGATGAGGATCGCCTCCTCGCGCGTCACATCGCGGATAGAAATGAGGTGATTCAAGCTCATCGTTTACAGGCCTTTCCCGAGAAGGACGCCGTCGCGCCCGTCTGTTTCGTCGAGCAGAATAGTGACGGTTTCGTCGCGAGATGTCGGCAGGTTTTTGCCGACGTAATCCGGGCGAATGGGGAGCTCGCGGTGTCCTCGATCAACGAGAACGGCGAGCTGAACGGCCGCGGGGCGGCCGATACGGGTGAGAGCATCGAGGGCAGCCTTAATGGTGCGCCCCGTGTAGAGGACATCGTCGACGAGGATGACAGTCTTGCCATTGATGCCGCTTGCCGGAACAAGCGTCTCCTTTGGCGCACGTAGCGGCTGCGAGGCGAGGTCGTCGCGGTACATTGTGGTGTCGATGATTGCGAGTTCGGCATAGGTGCCGGAAACCTCTTTGATTCGATTGACAAGCCGTCGCGCGAGAGTCGCTCCCCGTGTCGGTATGCCCGCGATGACGAGATTATTGCTGCCACCATTGCGTTCAACGATCTCATAGGCGATGCGTGTCAGGGAGCGTGCGACGTCGCCAACTCCTAATACTTCTTTGCCGCGCGATGCGCGATCTGCGTGCACTTCGGCCACGCTTACTCCTTCCCCGCCTCACTGGACGGTCATTAAAGGATTTCTCGTGCTTCCATCCTACGCCCCTCGTGAAGAGCCGGTGTGGCCCCTCCACGTGTGAAACCCCACGTGGCTAGCGCGAATTGCCGTGAATTCGGTGAAGCCGCGGACCTGTGTGGGCCAGTGGGGTGAGCATTCAAGCGCGGCCTCGGGTTTTGAGGGCATACCCGGTAGGGGTATTGTTGCATACCCCTACCGGGTATTAGGTCTCCCATGGCAACACGCTGTACCGTTAGCACTGCAATGAAAGGGGTTATCCCGGTAAAATTCGATGTGCGCTAACGGCGCCTATGAAACTTTCCGACAGAAAGGCCAGCCCATGACCATCGAACAACTGCCCCAGCCCGAGGTTCGCGGCGGCGGCTGTGGCTGCAGCGAGCACGATCTCCCCGAGCCGACCATTGATGCGACCGCTATCCCCCACCGTCTGCGTCATGCGGCCGTCCTCGGTGCTGCCCAGTCGATGAACGCTGGCGAGTCCTTCATCATCCGCGCTCCCCACCTGCCCCGACCGCTGCTCGCTCAGATCGCGCAGCTGCCCGGCGAGTGGACCTTCGAGGTCATCGTCGACGGTCCCGAGTTCTGGGATGTGCGAACCACCCGCCTCGCTCTCTGATAGCAGGCAGTGTAGGGGGCAGGATCGTGGCGATCCTGCCCCCTACTGATATGCCCACGATCCCATCGAGACAGCCATCCTGGTCGGCTGCATCTGCACTCGGCGCGGGCATTGAAGGAAAAAGTGGGGCCGACTCTCATCCGAGAGTCGGCCCCACCAGGCATGGAGAGCGAGCGCTCAGTACTCCTCAAGGAGTTCATCGAGCTCGTCTTCGACGCTGCCGCCATCCAGCGGCTTGGCACCAGCAGGCAGAGACCGTGCGGGCGCTTCCTGCGCGGGCAGCTCATTGTCAGACGACGACTCGGTCTCATCGGGAGCGCGCACATCCTCCTCATCGGAGCTGCGACGCGACCACGCGGGAGACTCGAGGTCCTTACGGATCGCGTCGAGAACCGCGTTCACAAACGACGGCGACGTGTCAGTCGAGATCGATCGGACGATCGAGATTGCCTCGTCGATAACAATGATCGGCGATACCTCGTCGTTCTCGAGCATCTCCCACACCGCCACGCGCATGACCGCGAGGTCGACGGCGGCGATGCGATCCAGACCGGGTACGCGAGCATGCGCCGAGATCAGCGAATCGATGCGACGCAGATTGTCCGCCACACCGGCGATGATCTGGATCGAGAACTCCGGGAGCGGAGTCTGAGCCGCGGTGATGACGCGACGCTCGCGCAAGAGGTCGCGCAGCACGTCGGGGTTGGATCCCATGCCGCGCTGGTCGGCCTCGTAGACAACGTCGGCCGCGCGCTTGCGGGCCTTGGTGCGCGAGGTGAAGCGGTGCTGCTTCGACATTACTCGGTCACGCGCCCCGAGTACGAGCCGTCGCGGGTGTCAACCTTGACGCGGGTGCCTTCCTCCATGAAGAGGGGAACCTGAATCTCGTAGCCGGTCTCGAGGGTCGCGGGCTTGGTGCCGGCGGAGGAGCGATCGCCCTGCAGGCCGGGCTCGGTGTGCGTGATCGTCAGGACGACGGTCGCGGGCAGCTCGACGAAGAGGACGGTGCCGTCGTGCTGGGAGACAATGACGTCCTGGTTCTCGACCATGAAGTTGCGGGCATCACCCACGGTCTCGGCGGGAACGTTGATCTGCTCGTAGGTGGACTGGTCCATGAAGACGTAGTCGGTGCCGTCCTGGTACAGGTAGGTCATGTCGCGACGGTCGACGGTCGCGGTCTCGATCTTCAGGCCCGCATTGAAGGTCTTGTCGACGGTCTTGCCGGACAGGACGTTCTTGATCTTGGTGCGGACGAAGGCCGGGCCCTTGCCGGGCTTGACGTGCTGGAATTCGACAACCTGCCAGAGCTGGCCGTCGATGACCATAACCAGGCCGTTCTTCAGATCATTGGTCGTTGCCACAGGGGTACCTCACTTGTGAAGGAATCAGTAATCAGGGGTCAGTTTACACGCGCACGCGACCAATTCCGCGACTTCTTGCGGGGTGCGCTCACTCGTATCGACTGTTGCATCGGCCACGGAGGCGTACGCCTCCCGTGCTCGATTCATCAGTTGGGTGAGAACAGCGCGGGGTGCGCCCAGGCCCACCGAGCGGGGTGCACCGAGGCCTTCTCGTCGTGATACCGCGGAAAGATCGGCGCTCAGTTCGATGACAACCGCGCCGTTTGTGCGCGCTCGCGCGATTGACGAGGCAGTGGCGGGGTCGAGCGGTTGCGAGGCGCCGAGCGTGACAATGCCCTCGTCAAGGCCAAGAAGGCGATCGGCCTCCTCACGTGCGGTGTCAGCAAGGCGTGGATCACGGCCGATGACGAGGCTACGCATCGAAGCGCCCAGCCGCGCCTCAACGGCCTCGTCGACCTCGTAGAAGGGCAGGTCGTGGCGGCGGGAGAGCTCGCGTCCAACGGTGGACTTACCCGATCCCGTGACCCCAATGAGCACGATGAGGCTCATGCGCTAATCCCGATCTGCATAGCGGGTGCTACCAGCTCCGAGGGCTCCACGGAGACGGTACTGGGCTTCGCGATACCGTCGAGGAGGACAAAACGCAGAATCCCACGGCGTACCTTCTTATCCGACAGCATGATGCGTGTCAGCTCTTCCAACGTGCTTCCCGAATAACGCGTGGGCAGCCCGACACGGGAGAAGAGCTCATCATGACGGGCAACATCCATGGCGCTCAGCTGCCCGCGGGCGTGAGCGAGTCGTGCAGCGAAGCAACATCCGACGGCCACTGCATCTCCGTGACGCCACGTGTAGTCGTTCGCTCGTTCGATCGCATGAGCGAGCGTGTGCCCATAGTTGAGAATCTCGCGCAGGCCACCCTCCGTGAGGTCCGCTGACACGACGCGTGCTTTGACGGCGATCGCGCGCGAGGTGATGTCGGCGAGTTGTGGACTGTCGGGGCGGAGCAAGTCCTGCGGAGAGGTCGACTCGACGATACGAAGAATCTGTGGGTCGGCGACGAATCCACACTTAATGACCTCGGCGGCGCCTGCCGCCAGGTCCGGGCCGGGAAGGCTGTCGAGGAGGTCCATATCGGCGATGATGGAGGCAGCCGGGTAGAACGAACCGACGAGGTTCTTGCCGATCGATGTGTTGATGCCGGTTTTTCCGCCGACCGCGGCATCCACCATGGCAAGAAGCGTGGTCGGAACGTTGATGAGCGTGATGCCTCGCAACCATGTGGCGGCGACGAACCCCGCCATATCGGTGGTCGCTCCCCCGCCCATGGCGATGATCGCATCTTTGCGCCCGAGTTGGAGGCGTCCACACTCGTCCCACAGGGATGCGACGACCTCAATCGACTTCCCGGCCTCGGCATCGGGATGATCGGCCGTCGACGCGTTGATTCCCCGATCGTGCAGGTACTGCGCCAAGGAAGCAGCGCGCCGAGCGAGCGGGCGCGCATGAATGATGAGCACCTTGGTGGCGGCCTCGTCAAGGGCCTCATACATTGGTTCGAAGCCAAGCCCGTGTCCGATGGTGATAGTGGAGGGGTGTTCTCCTGTGACCTCGATGGTTGTGCTCATGAGTGCTCCAACTCCTGTGCGATGGTGGTGACGACGTCGTCGACCGGACCGGGGCCAGATTGAACGACGATGGTGGCAACCGCACGATAATGTGGCTCACGCTCAGTGCGTAGCCGTGCAAGCGTACCCGATGGATCCTGTGCGAGCAGTGGACGATGCGTCTTTGAGGTGGTGCGGCGTACGAGTTCGTCATGGGGTGCATCTATGTAGACGACGGTGTGGCCAGCCAGCAGGTCGCGAACCGCCGGAGTCGCTGCTGCTCCTCCACCCAGCGAGACGACAGTGTCGTGCGTCAGCGCATCGGCGACTGCCTCGGTTTCCATGACGCGAAAGGCCGCTTCTCCGTCGGTGGCGAAAATGTCTGCAATTGCACGTCCTTCGCGTTCGACGACGAGGGCATCTGTATCGATGTGGCTCACGCCGAGACGCTCAGCCAGGAGACGCCCAACCTTTGACTTGCCAGCGCCGGGCAGTCCGACGAGGACGACGGGACCTCGGGCGCTCATGCGCGCTCCCCCACGGCGCTCAGGTAAGCCTCCAGATTGCGTCGCATCTCTTTCACAGAGCGGCCACCAGCATGTTCGAAGAGCACGTCAGCGAGAACAAGCGCGACCTCAGCCTCAGCGATCACGGCACCGGGAACGACTTGGCACGTATCGGAACGCTGGTGCAAGCCAACGGCCTCCTCGCCGGTTGCCAGATCCACGCTGCGCAGGGCACGAGGCACGGTTGAAATCGGCTTGAACGCGGCTCGCGCAATGATCGGCGAACCATTGGAGGTCCCGCCCTCGATCCCACCCGCGTGGTTAGACGTACGTGTCAGGTGGTCGTCGGGTCCGCGCACAATCTCGTCATGGGCCTGCGATCCGAGCAGCGCCGCCTGCGCGAAACCATCGCCGATCTCAACGCCCTTGACGGACTGGATCGACATGAGGGCCGCCGCCAGGCGCGCGTCGAGGCGTTCACGAGCACTCACGTGAGTACCCAGGCCAACGGGAACACCGTAGGCGATAACCTCAGCAACGCCACCGATCGTGTCACCCGCGTGTTTGGCAGCATCGACGGCTGCCTCGAAACGGGCGTTGTCCGCCGGGTCAAGCGCGCGCATCGATGCCTCGCAGAGGGCCGCCTCATCGGCGGGCGTAGGAAGAACGCTAGCCGTGGCGCGTTGGCCACCAACGGAGACCACATGGGAGACGAGGCCCATGCCCGCAACCTGATCCAGGAGCGCCTCGGCAAGAACACCGAGGGCGACACGTGCTGCTGTCTCACGGGCACTCGCGCGCTCAAGGACCGGACGGGCCTCGGGCAGATCGTAGGAGAGCATGCCTGGAAGATCCGCATGACCGGGACGAGGCCTCGTCAACGGTCGGTTTCGAGCAATCTCACGCTCGTCGCCTGTTCCTGCGTCAATCAGCAGAGCGGAAGGATCCACGGGATCCGCGCTCATCACCGTCTCCCACTTCGGCCATTCGGAATTACCGATACGAAGAGCGACAGGAGCGCCGGTGGTGACACCGTGGCGGACACCAGCCAGGATGGACACCTCGTCCGCCTCGAACTTTTGGCGGGTACCACGGCCGTATCCGAGGCGACGGCGTGCCAATGCGCGTCGCAGATCATCCGTCGTCACATGCAACCCTGAAGGGAGCCCCTCAATCGTGGCGATCAGTGCGGGTCCGTGCGATTCTCCGGCGGTCATCCATCTCAGCATGTCTCCCAGTGTCCCACACGCTGCGACGCTCCTGCCCGGTGGCTCTCACGGGATGAGCGATCAGGACTGAGGCGCATCATCCCCTGCCATGGCCGAACCTGGCTCAGTGCCGAGAATATCGATAACAACGCACAGGGTGTCATCGCCCGCGGCGAGGTCCGGCGGGATCGTGATGGCTAGGCGCGAGCCTACTTTTTGATCAACGAGCGCATTCGCGAGGCCCTTCATCGCGGTGTTGAGATTCACCACGGCTGGCACACCCGTTTCCCAGGTGTTGACGCGGACGACGCCGTCGGTCCAACCGAGAACGGTGAACTGAGCGACAACGCGGTCACCCTCGTGAACCTGAACGCCATCGCCCTTCATGAGGGTCTGTGTCGTCACGCCGCCGGGGAGCGTCGCAATATGACTGATGAGTGGCCCCTCCGGGCTCATCTCGACACTCATCGGGCCGACGGTAGCATCGACCGACGTACCGGTGGCGATGGAGGGAAGAATGTCGACGACGTCGATTTCCATGGTGTTGGGAGAGCCATCCCCCACGGCGACGGTGCGGAAAGCAAGGATACGCGACCCCTCACGCTTGCCGGTCACCAGCATGGCGAGGTCTGAGCTAATCTGATCCGATCCAACGATCCCGAGGCTCATCTGTGGCCGACCGGACTCGGAGAGCATACGTCCGCTCGTCCCATCAAAGGCTGTGATCGAGACGAGGACGGGAGAGCCTTGCGTGATCTCACGACCGCTGCCTTCTTCGATGACGCGAGCCTTGAAGCCATCGACTTCCAGCGGCGCCTTGATGTCAATCGTCGGTGTGGCCCCCACGCGTCCCGAGACCGTCACACGTTCAAACAAGGGAAGCGTCGTCGACTGGGCTGTCGCTTCTGCGCCCGGTACCGTCTCTGTACGCGAAGAGGGAGCAAACACCCACCACGTGAGGCCGCCACCCACGAGGATCAATGTGAGGGCCAGGCCGATACGTAGAAACAGCCCACCGCGCGAGGCCCCGTGGGAGCGAGAAGCACGCGCGGCGGCGCGCTGCGATGAGCCTCTCACGCGGCGCGTGGAAGGCGAATCGGGCGATGACGACTCGGTGCTCATGCGGGAATCGTAGGAGACGACGCGTCAATCTGCGCGATGAGGGCATCGACGCGTGGGTCCGTCGTAGCCAGCGGGTCCTGCAGTGACAGCGGAATCGTCTGGGATTCGTCGAGGCGCACGTGCACCCAGTCGACGCTCAGATCGGCTCGCGCGTCCTCGGCGGCGGCGATAATACGTCCGCGCAGTGTTGCTCGTGTCGTCGCCGGTGCAACTGTCTGTGCACGGCGAACACCCTCGGCGGTTGTCAGGCGTCGCATGAGCCCCGCACTCTCCATCCGGTCGCGTAGGCCATCCGCCGTGATCTCAGAGTAGGAGAGCTCGAGTCGAGCGACGCGCGGATCTGCGAGCGTGGCGCCGCTACGTGTGCAGTAAGAGGTGAGCAGCTTGTGCTTGATCGCAATGTCGAGCTCGGTGTCGATGCCACTCCAGTCTCCGCTAGCAATCGCGTCGAGGCCCCTGCCCCACAGATCGACGACGTAGGCGCGCAACGGGTCAAGTTCGGAGACAGGAATGCGTGACAAGACACGGTCTCGGATCTCGCGCTGCATGGTGACGGCGGTCGTCATCCTGCCGTTGGCTAGCTCAATGGCTGCCGATCCGCTCAGATCAGCGTTCACCTCGCGAATGGCGCGCATCGGATCAGCGAGCGCCAGATCTTCGATGTGAAGGCCGTCCTCAATTGCGTGGATAAGCAGTTCGGTCATGCCGACCTTGAGGGCGGTGGTGGGCTCCGCGACGTTCGTGTCGCCGACGATCACGTGCATCCGGCGGTATGCACCGGAATCAGCTAATGCCTCGTCACGGGTGTTGATGATCGGGCGCGAGCGCGTCGTCGCGGATGAGACGGCATCCCACATCTGATCGGCTCGCTGCGAGAACTGAAGCCGTGGGGTCGCCGCGGCAGTATTGATCCACCCGTTTCCAACCAGGATCTGACGCGTCACGAAGAAGGCGACGAGCGCATCGGCGACCTGGCGGAAGTCGCGGCGACGGTGCAGGAGGTAGTTCTCGTGACAGCCGTAAGAGTTGCCCTGCGAGTCGAGGTTGTTGCGGAAGAGATGCAGACGCAGATCCGTACCAAGCTCGGACAGTGCATTGTCAGCCTGCGTCGCAAGGTCGGCGAGCATGGTAGAACCGGCGCGATCCTGCTCGAGGAGGTCCTCAAGCCGATCACATTCAGCGGTCGCGTACTCCGGGTGCGCGCCAACATCGAGGTACAGGCGTCCGCCGTTGCGCAGGAAGAGATTCGACGAACGGCCCTGGTGCAGGAGTGGCTCGAACAGCTGGCGTGCGGCGTGCTCGGCATCCATCGGCTTGGCGCCGCTGGGTGATGCTGCGGTGAGCCCGTACTCGGTTTCGATGCCGAAAACTCGACGCCTCACCTCACTGGCCGCCCTTCTGGACGAAGCCCTGAACGAATGCTTCCGCGTTGGTTTCCAGAACGGAGTCAATTTCGTCAAGGAGGGAATCGATCGACGAGGTGCGCGCCTGAACCTGGCCGCCGACCTCGGTGACGTCGTCCTCGGGGGTGGGGCCGCCTGCGAAAATCTGATTCGACATTGTTCGTTCTTCTTTCTTTCGTGGATAAGTGGATTATCGGGTGGATGTGTCGCGCGCGTCCGCGATCGGGAAACGGACAAAGTCCCCTTCACCGGGATCGAAGACAAGCGAGGTCCACGATGCTTTCACGAGATCGGGACGGTGAGCGACCGCCCACCCTCGTACGTGGGCCCGCGTGTTGGTCGGCGCAACGTCGGCTGCACGTTCGACGTCCTCGTCGGTGACGAGGCGCGTCACCATGCCGGCCTTCGCCAGACGATAGACGAGGCCGTGGCTGGGACGCAGGTCCGACCATTGCAGGTCGATCGCGCTAAGGCGCGGATCATTCCAATCGAGGCCCGCACGTTCCTTCTGACGCTTGATGAGCTGGTATTTGCCCACCCACTCGACCTCGGTGGCCACGGAGAAGAGATCGGCCCTCATGCGATCCAAAACCGACTGCCACAGGGTGAGGATTTCCTGGTCGGCGGCCGTGGGTGTCGTTCCTGTTTCCGCGAAGGTGTCGAGCACCAGGTCCAGATACACCTGCTGAAGTTCGGCCGCAGTATGGGCGCCGCCTGCCGTTGCAACCTTGTAGTCGAGGTCCGGATGGTGGGACACATTCCATGTCTCTTGCACGGGATCATCCATAACGAGGGAATCCCAGCGCAGGTCGGTGCCCTGCTCGATCGCCCACAGGACGAGGGAAGTCGTACCAAAACGGAGGAATGCCGACACGTCGAACATGTTGCCGTCGCCGCCGATGACATGGAGGCGGCGGAACTGCGCGGGGTTTGCGTGGGGTTCGTCGCGCGTATTGACAATTGGGCGATTGAAGGTCGTCTCGAGCCCGACCTCGTTCTCGACGAAATCGGCGCGCTGAGACATCTGGAAGCCGGGCACCTCGCTCTTCTGCCCGCGTCCCACGCGGCCCGCCCCGCAGATCACCGGGCGGGTCACCATGAAGGGGGTAAGACCACGGACGATCGCGTCGAGATCGGTGATGCGAGGCATCTGGTAGTTCTCGTGCGTTCCGTAGGCGGCTCCCTTGCCGTCGGTGTTGTTCTTGACGAGGACGATGGGCTCTTCGCCCTGTTCTTCCAGGCGCGCCATGACTCGCTGAGCAACGACCTCACCGGCGCGATCCCACAGCAGAGCATCGCGTGCACCGATCGTCTCCGGGGCGGAGTACTCGGGGTGGGCGTGGTCGACGTACAGCCGTGCGCCGTTCGTCAAGACAGCCGTCGTGGCGGCGGGAAGTGCCAGCTCCTCCGCCGTGGGGCGAGCAACGCGCTCGGATCCGCCCGATGGTGCGAGGTGGTAGGGATCGTCGGTGAGAAGCGAGGGATCGACGGCCGCCCGAGACATACGCATACCGCGCAGATCGTTCAGCGGATCCTCACCGGTATAGTCCCACCGCACGACACCCGCCCCCTGTGCGGGTGTGCCCATGCGGCTGATTTCACCGTAGGTGGTCACGACTGTCGTGGATAGGGCGATCGGATTCGCCCATGCGTCGCCGGGACGGTAGACACCGTACTCGGTCTCGGTACCGATAACGCGTTCGCTGCTCATTTCACTGTTCCAATCGGCTTCACATTCACGATTTCGGGGGCGAGGCCACTGGTACGGGCCCAATCTTCTGGCGACGATGTCGCTGCGAGTTCCAAGGACTCATTCATCTCTTCATGGACGCCACGCAGAAGGTGCTCCATGCTCAGACCACACGAAGCTCCCGTCAGCGCGTCCTTGATCGCATACTTCTTGGCGCGCTCAACGATCCCGGCAATGAGAGCACCGGACACGAGGTCGGACAGGTAGATGCGCTTGTGGTCGCCATTCACGAGGGTTGCGAGGAAGAGTGCGGTCGTCTCATTGCGTGCGTAGAGCGCATCGACAGCGCGCTGGCTCATCCCCGCCACGGCCTCGTTGATGCCACCGAAACGCTCGATTTCCGCGGCGTGGATAGGCACCTGCGGGGTCAGGTACTTGGAGAAGATGTCGAGTGCTCCCGCGCGGTCGGGACGATCCACACGGATACGCACGTCGAGACGCCCAGGTCGCAACACCGCGGGATCGATCATGTCCGCGCGGTTGGATGCTCCGATGATCACGACGTTATCGAGCGATTCAACGCCGTCCATCTCTGCGAGTAGCTGCGGGACAATCATCGTTTCGACGTCCGAGGATACGCCCGTCCCACGCGTGCGGAACAGCGCCTCCATCTCATCGAAGAAGATAACGACGGGGGTATCGCCGGCCGCAAGGATGCGCGCGCGAGCGAAGATTGCGCGAATCTGGCGCTCGGTCTCACCGACGAACTTATTGAGCAGTTCGGGACCCTTGATGGACAGGAAGAAGGTCGAGGCTCCCCCTCGCTTGGAGAGCGAGTTAGCAACCGCCTTCGCGATCAGGGTCTTGCCCGATCCCGGAGGACCGTACAGGAGAATGCCCTTGGGCGGGCGAAGCCCGAACTGGCGATAGAGTTCGGGGTGGTTGAAAGGCATCTCAATCGAGTCGCGTACCTGCGCGATCTGATCGTCGAGACCGCCGATGTCCTCATACGTGACATCGGGGACCTCGGGGGTCAGCAGCTGCTCGACGTCCTCGCGCACGATGCGTTCAAACGCGATCCCGGCACGTGCATCCACGACGAGGGAGTCGCCGGGTCGAAGATTGCCGTGACGCAGCGGACCGGCAAGCTCGAGGAGAGTCTCAGCACCGCCTTCAGTGGCCACAAGAACACGATCTGTGCCGACCAGTTCGAGGACGGAGACCACCTGTCCACTGCGCGGAAAATCATCGGCAGCGACAGCTATCGACGTGTCGTCGAGGCGCACCCACTGCCCGTACGACAGGTCCGTCACGTCGAGCTTTGGCGACGCGGCAACGCGCATTCGCTTGCCAGCGCTCACGACCTCGATCTGACGCGACGAAGGGAAAGCACGCACAAAAGTAGCCAGCGTCTGCGGGGGACGTGACACGTCGGCCAGCTCGCTCTGCAGCCGGATCAGCTCGGTGCGCGCCGTTGTCAGCGCACTCGTCAGGCGGCCGTTCTTCTCCTCCAGGGAGATCAGACGCCGCTGCAGGGACTCGCGATCAGTAGCCTCACTCATCGGTCGCGCCCTCGCGTCCTTCCGATGCCCATGTGTCCGCCTGAGCGACGACGTCGCGACGCACCTTGCGCACCTTCTTCTCGGAGTTGACGCGCTGGCCGACCTTTTCGAGGCTCCAGTCCTGCTCGCCATCCCACGCGCCTCCCTGGCCCTCGGCGGCCTTCGCCGGCCGTGTCGAACGCTCCTGTGGCGTGACGCCGGGCGCAAGAAGGCGGGTAATAACAAGGAAACCGGTGTGGGCGACCATACGGTGCTCGGGCCGCACAGCGAGCCCATCGAGGTGCCACTCGCGGCGCATATCCTCCCACGCGATCGGATCGGTGAAACGCGCAGACGCGCGCAGATCCTCGACGAGGCGAGACATCTGCGTCACGGTTGCGACGTAGCACGCGAGGACGCCGCCCGGAATCAGGGCATGCGTGATGGCTTCGATGCTCTCCCAGGGAGCCAGCATGTCGAGGACGATGCGGTCAACGCTGCCAGCCTCGGCCGACCACAGGACCTCGTCAACGTCTCCAACGCGCAAGTCCCACGCAGGATGGCGACGGCCGAACCACAGGTCGACGTTGGCAGCCGCGATGTCGGCGAAGTCCTGGCGACGTTCCACCGAAATGAGATGCCCCTGCGGGCCGACTGCATCGAGAAGCGCCATCGAGAGGGCACCGGAACCCGCACCAGCCTCGACGACGGTTGCACCTGGGAAAATGTCACCCATGTGGGTGATTACGCCGGCATCCTTCGGGTAGACGACGGCTGCGCCGCGGGGCATTGACATCACATAGTCGACCTGAAGGGGGCGCAGAATCTGGAACTGGCGGCCTTCTTCAGTGACAATCACCTGACCGTCAGGACGGCCAATAACGTCGTTATGGTTAAAGCCACCGCGGTTGGACTGGAAACGACCACCGCTGACGAGGATGACTTGGTGGAAGCGCCCCTTGGGGTCACGAACCTGAACACGGTCACCCTCGGCAAGCGGGCCTCGGCGCGTGGGCTGACCGAAATCAGTGGCCGATATCGAAGTATTACGTTGAATAGACATTACGTAAAGGATACCGCTAACCACCACCTGCGCCCATGGCAGGACACAGATGACGGTGCCAGGGGTTAGCGTGGTATTCATGACAGACCTGATCGCTCCCTCTCCTGAACCTCGCACGTGGGATCCTGCACTTTCCGCGTCGCGCGCAAAAGAATACGAGCGCTGCCCGCTGCAGTACCGGCTCCATGTCCTAGACGGGTATCGGGAGCCGGAGACTCGCGCGAAAGCCCTGGGTACGGTCGTCCACGCGGTGCTCGAGGAGCTCTTCGCCCTCGATCCATCCGATCGGACACCGCAGAATGCCCGCGCGCAGGTGGAGCCTCAATACCAGGCATTCGCAGCCAAGAACCCCGAGGTTGCCGCGCTCTTTACAGACGATGCCGACCGACAGGCGTGGCTTGATGATGCCCGCGCGCTCATCGACGGCTATTTCGCGATCGAGCAGCCCCAGTGGATAGCCCCAGCAGCGCGCGAGCAGAGGGTCACCACGACGACCGAGCGCGGTGTACGTCTGCTCGGCTTTATCGACCGCGTTGATCAAGCTCCGGACGGACGCCTGCGCGTCGTCGACTACAAGACAGGAAAGGCCCCCGGACCGCGTTACGTAGGAGAGGCGCTCTATCAGATGCGCTTCTATGCTCTTCTGCTCGCACGTACGCAGGTTCTCCCCTCGCGTATGCAGCTCGTGTATCTCCGTGCGGGGCAGGTGATCACGCTGGATCCCACGGCAGACGAGATCCACGATTTCGAGCGCCAGATCGACCGCCTCTGGGATCGTATCGAACACGACATTGAGCATGACTCGTTCACACCACGCAAGAATCCTTTGTGTAACTGGTGTGGCGTGCGCTCGCTGTGTCCGCTGTTTGGTGGAACCACTCCCCCGATGCCGCGCCAACACGCGCAGTGGCTGGCGCGGACTCGGCTAGGCTAGAGGCATGGAACTGAAGCAATGCGGACGCAGCGGGCTCTACCTGTCCGCACTCGGATTGGGCACCCTCACATGGGGACGCGACACCGATGGACCCGAGGCCCACGACATGCTCAAGGCGTTCGTCGACGCTGGCGGCAAACTCGTCGAGTGCTCCCCAGCACACGGTGATGGAACGGCCGTTGACGTCCTTTCGGAAGGATTGTCGAGCATCGGCCGCCACCGCGTCGCACTCGTTTGGCGGGGCGCGGTTCGACGCGCCGGAGAAGGCGCGTGGGTCAGCGCCGCAGGCCGCGGCGATCTGCTGCGGAGCCTCGACGACGCCCTCGCGAGGCTCGACACGGATTACGTTGATGTGTGGCTTGTCGAGCCGCGCCCCGAAGTCCCGCTTGAGGAGACTCTCGAAGCCGCGACGCTTGCGCACCGCTCCGGCCGAGCCCGCTATATTGGCTTATCACGTGCATCCCACTGGGAACTTGCAGAGGCCGTGACACGCGGGATATTGGGCGCATGCGCGCCAATCACCGTTGTCGAAGTCCCCTTTTCGTTGGCGAATGCCTCAGCAGCCCAGACCATTGCCGAGCTGTTGGGCCGAGGCGTCGGCGTCATCGCCGCTTCAGCGTTGGCCGGCGGCGCTCTGACGGGTAAGTATCGTCACACGACTCCCGCTGATTCGCGCGCGGCGTCGCCACATCTGCGTCATATGGTCGAACCCTACCTGGAGGGACATCCGAGGACAGTCATCGAGGCAGCCGCTCGCGCTGCGGCAGGGCTGGAACGTTCAACTGGCGATGTCGCACTGGCATGGGTACGCGACTTCCCCGGAGTGAGCTCCGCGCTGGTTGGGCCACGCACCCTCCGTCAGCTCGATACGCTCCTCGACTATTCGGAGCCGCTGCCAGCACCAATTCGTCAGGTACTCACCGAGGTCGCCGCGCAGTAGCCTGTCCGTCAATGCTGATCCCTGCTGTGCGCGCGGCATCGGTGTAGTAGACGAGAACACGCCGTCATGTGAACTGCATATGCGGGTGGGGCCCGAACCGCATGGTTCGAGCCCCACCCGCATATCTGAGTGTCAGGAAGTCCGATCAGTCATCGACTTCGACGAAATCGTCGTCGTCATCCTCATCGTCGTCGTCATCCTCATCGTCGTCGTCATCCCCTAAGTCGGAGTCGTGGTCCTCGTCATCCTCATCGGAATCGTCGAGGATGTCGAACGGCAATTCCACGCCGAGCTGGGTGAACAGAATGTCGTCGTAGGTGAAGAACGCGTCGCGCAGCGCCAACTCGGCTGCTTCGAGCGCGGCGTCGTCGGCCTCGTCTCCATCGCGGGCGATGTCGAAGTGGTTCTCGAAGGCGTTCAGCAAGCGCGTCAGCGCGCGGCGAGGATCTCCAGTCATGGCACTCATTCTACCGTGAGACGGCGCACTTTATCAGGGAAGGTTGAGCTGCGAACGGATAACGGACACCATGAGGTCCGTTCCCTTGATCTCGGCGGTCTGATCGGCACCCAGGATACGGGTCTGGCCGTCAGCGTCGAGCAGCTGGGAAGCTCCCATGTTCGGTCCGAGGGGCAGGATCACCCATTCCTTGGTCGGCTCATACAGGGCGTCAGGTGTCTCGCCCTCGATCTGGGCGGTGATGTTGGCGATGACGACGCGCGCCTGCTGGCGTGCTGCATCAGCGCGCTTAGATTCGCGCACGTCGGTCAGGTCACCCACGGCATAGACGTTCGGGTGGTCGACGACCTGCATGGTGGCATCCACGCGAATGGTGCCGTTCGGGTTCATGACGGACTCATAGTCGGAGCCGATCAGGAAGCCCGTGTTAGCGCGTGCGCCGTAGCACTGGAACCACAGGTCCGCCTCGATGACCTCGCCGTTCTTGGTCTGCACCATGAAGTGGCCCAGGTCGCCGACGTTCTGCGGCGGCAGGTAGGCAAGTTCAGAGCCGGTGACGACACGCACGCCGAGCGTGGCCAGCTGCTCGCTGATCTCATCACGCAGCGCGTCCGTGTAGCCGGGGGTACCCAGGATCTGATCCGAGGACTCGACGATGGTGATGTCGAGGCCCGGGAAGGCGTTGGCAAGCTCGCCGGTCAGCTCGATGCCGACAGTGCCGCCACCGACGATCATGGCGGAGCGAGCGCGGCTCAGGTTCTCGTGCAGCTGCTCAAGGCGTGCCTTGGCAACGGAGGAACGGTACGAGGAATACTTCGCCGGGAAGGGGTAGGTGGAACCGGTGGCGAAGACAACGTAGTCGGCCTTGATCGGGTCATGCCCGAAGACGTGGACGGTCGTGCCATCAACGCGCGACACCGTACCACACACGACCTCGCCGCGGCTCAGGAGATTCGTGTAGGGCATGAAGATAGCGTGTTCCCAGACGGTATCAACCGCCGCACGCAGCGCGGCCGCGTGGTGGACGAACTGGTCCTTCTGTTCGATGAGAACAACGTCCGCGAGGGGATCGAGCCCCTTTGCGACCGTGACGCCTCCGTAACCTCCGCCGATGACTGCGACGCGTGCCATGTCTTTCCTCCTTATGAGTGGACCGCGTCTATTGTGTCACCTGACGGGCACGAATGCGCGTGGTAGGGACTTTAGTCCGTGTTGAGCGTGTCCTCCGAGTCGTCGATCCCGAGTCCACGTGCGACATTCGGCGGGAAGAAGTTGGGGCCCTTGAGGACTTTCCCGTCCTCACGGAGCTTGACAGATCCGTCGGGCATCAGCTTCGACAGGTTCGAGGCCTGCACCTCGGCCAGCACCGAATCCAGATCCATTCCTGATTCAATCGCCATACCGAAAATAACGTAGACGAGGTCCGCGAGGGCGTCCGCAGCCTCGATAACATCGCGCTGCCCGTCATCGGCACCAGCGGCCTCGGCGGTTGCCTCCTCGATAATGGCGCGGGCACGCTTGCCGTACACGGCTCCAACGAGCTCAGCGAATTCTTCGGCAATGAGGCTCATGCGCAGGTCAAGGCGATCGTAGGACAGTGTCGGATCGTCGAAGGAACGAATCGGCACAGAGTAGGTGCGGTGGAACTCCATCACGAGATCCATCGGGCTGGGCGTTCCCCCAGTCGTGTTCGAGGCGGTGACGCTCTGCTCGCTCATGCGTGATCCTTTCGAGACTGTTCCCAGGCGGTGGCCAGGATATTTGTAAATGCGGTCGTGGTCTGATGTCCATCGACGAGGAACTGGGTATCGAAGACGTAGGTAGGGACGGTGGCGACACCCATGTGCATCGCCATTTGGAAGTCCGAATAGACACGAGAGGCCCACTCTTCGTCTTCAACAGCGAGGGCTGCAAGGTCTGCGGGCATGCCGACGTCCTGGGCACATCCGATAAGGACCTCCGGGTGAGAGATGTCGAGACCCATTTCGAAGTGTGCGCGCATGATTGCCTCAGCAACCTTGAGCTGTAGCGAGGCAGATCCCGCCACCGTATCCTCGTCAATATCCGCGTCGTGGGCGGCCGCAATGACGCGGTGCGCACGAGATGTCGGCGCGATGATCAGGTTGTCGAAGTCAAAACGAACGCCCTCGCGTGCACCAAGTGCGCGTATGCGTTCGTCGGACTCTCGCACCTCTTCGAGTGTTGCGGCACCTGATTCAACAAGGGCCACGACACGCGGCTTGTCGACGGGGGCGTCGAGTTCGGGATCAAGCAGAAAAGCGTGCAGGTAGACCTCAACCTCGGCGTGGTGCTCGAATTGCTCGAGAGCCGCGCGAAGGTGTCGCAGCCCCAGGTAGCTCCAGGGATCGCAGGTGTCGAGCCACATATCAATACGCACGGCGCCTCCTCGTCGGTGATATGGAAAACCCCGGAGCCTTTCGGCCCCGGGGCATCTCGTGCGCGGAGGGGGACTTGAACCCCCACCCTCGTAAAATGAGGACTAGCACCTCAAGCTAGCGCGTCTGCCTATTCCGCCACCCGCGCAGGTGAGCGATGCGAACCGTTGCGATCCGCAAGCGAGTAGAAGCTTAACACGATGTGGTCGACATGCGCCAATCGAAACTAGGATTCTTTTTCGTCGCCCCGCAGACGCGAGTCGAGAGTCGCGAAAACCTTTGCAATTGCGTCGATATCGTCGTCAGTCATGCCATCGAGAAGATACTCGCTGACGGTCTGCTGATGCAGTTCTGTGGCAGCAAGCACAGTTTCAATGCCCTGTGTTGTCAGGCACGCGTCGTATCCCCGCCGATCTGTCTGCGACGGAACACGCTCCACCCAACCGTCACGCGACAGGTTCGACACGAGGTAGGTGACACGCGAGGGAGAATAGACGACCCGCTCAGCGAGTTCCCCCATGCGCAGGCGGTGGCCGGGGGCCTCCCATAGCGCCAGGAGAATGTTGTAGTCCGGCATGGAGACGCCGTAGGTGCGCTTGAGACGCGTCTCGAGAATGCCTTGCAGGCGCCCGGACGCCTCGAAGAAGACTCGCCACGCGGCGGCGCGCGCACTATTCGCCTGAACGATCGGCGTGAGTCGTGCTCGTGACTCCATGTCTCCCTCCTCGTGGTCGTGTCGGATGCTTCTTTCGGGATAATAGGGCATAGTGACTAAGAAAGCACCAACAACGCGAGGGAATCACGTGTCTTTATCCATTTCTGTTGTCCTTTTTGACGTCGATGGAACGCTCGTTGATTCCGCTCCGGCCGTCATGAGCGCATTCCGTGACGCACTGTCAGACTACGATTTGCCGATTCCTGACGACCAGCGCCTACGTACGTATGTCGGCCCTCCGCTGTGGTATTCCTTCGGCGATCTTGGATACGAGGGTGAGCTTCTGGCCGCTCTCGTGACCCGCTACCGCACTCGATACCAAGCTCACTATCTCGATCCTGAGCCTTTTCCTGGGGTTATCGATCTGCTTCACGACCTCCACGACGCCGGTATCCCCTTGGCCACCGCGACGTCGAAGCAGACGCCGATGGCTTTGGCGCAGATGGAGCACCTGGGACTGACCAGCGTCTTCGACGTGGTCGCGGGAGCCACTCCCGATCCGTCTTCGAATAAGGCGAGGGTCATTCGTGAGGCCCTGACGCGTCTGGAGGCCGCGGGAGCTGATATCTCCCACCCCGTCATCGTGGGAGACTCCATCTGGGATGTCCGTGGCGCCCAGGAGGCTGGCATCCCAGTGGTCGGAGTCGGCTGGGGATATGCGACAGAGGATGGCCTCGACGATGCGGACGCCGTGTGCGAGACGGTCGAAGACCTGCGCGCGTTTATCCTCGATGGGGTGGCCAGGACAGTGTCCCGGGCCGGACACTAACGAAAGTCTCGGGACTTTACCTCGATAGGGAGCTCGACCGGTGTGATCCTGAAGGCTTGTACGCTGATCGCGCCGTCTCCCCACTCGAGCGTCCCACGTACGAGCAGTGCACTCGACTCGAGGCACACGCGCCGGAACTTTTTCCACGCACCCACCGACACGGAGACGTTGACGAGGCCGGTCTCGTCTTCGAGGGAGAGGAACGTGATTCCTCCGCCCGTGTGAGGGCGTTGCCGGTGGGTGATGACTCCCGCAACATCGACGATACGTCCGGCCAAGTGCTGCCCGAGATCGCCCATCCGCAGGACCCCTTCAGGCAATGCGGAACGCATGTACGCGAAAGGGTGCGTCCCGGGCGTGAGGCCCGTCGAGGCGACATCCGATCGCATGCGTTCCACTTCCGAGAGGGAGGGGAGCGTGGGGACGATGGAGCCCACTTCGGTGCCGGGAAGAAACGGCTGCCACTGGCCGGCGTGTGCGCAAGGCTGTGCGAGCGCCCCAGCTGCCCACGCCCCTTCGCGCCTGCCTACTCCCAGGCACTCAAAGGCTCCCGCCATCGCAAGTTTTTCCATGTCGGAGGCGCTCACGTGCGCACGCTGGGCCACATCCGCCTGGCTGGTGAATGCTCTCTCGCTCCTCGCTTCAACGATGCGTGCGGCAGCCGCGCCCAGGCCTCGCACCTGAGAGAGCCCGATGCGTACCGCGAGGGAGCTATCGACATCGAGGGGGACGAGGCCTCGAGCGGGAAGGCGCTCTGATCGTCCCGCATGGTAGTCCTGCCCTGCTTGCTTCCCCACGCGCTGCACGCTGGCGTCAACGAGTGAATCATTCACCGATGGGCCAACGACGCGTACGCCGTGCCTGCGGGCGTCCTGCACAAGAGTCGCAGGGGAATAGAAACCCATCGGCTGCGACGCCAGAATTGCGGCGTAAAAGTGCTCCGGCGCGTGCACCTTCAGCCAGGATGAGGCGTACACAATGTGCGCGAACGAAAAGGAGTGAGACTCCGGGAACCCAAAGTCCGCGAAACCCTTGAGCTGCTCGAAGATGCGCTCGCGCGTGGGGGCGTCAATCCCCCGTTCCTCCATACCGGCCATCAGGTCTCCTCTGAGGGCTTCCATGCGCTCCGGACTACGCTTGGCTCCCATTGCGCGGCGAAGTTGATCGGCCCGTCCGCCCGAAAAACCTGCTGCATCCGTCGCGATGCGCATGAGCTGCTCCTGGAAGAGCGGCACGCCGAGCGTCTGACGCAGAGCCGGTTCGAGGAGTGGGTGCAGGTAGGTGACCTCCTCGCGTCCCGCTCGACGCCGCAGGTAGGGGCTGACCGAGCGCCCCTGGATCGGACCGGGGCGTATGAGAGCCACCTCCACGACGATGTCGTAGAAGCACCGCGGTTTGAGACGGGGAAGCGTGTTCATCTGCGCGCGCGACTCCACCTGAAAGACTCCAACCGTGTCGGCTGCGCACAGCAAGTCGTAGACCCGCGGATCCTCCTCCGGAAGGGTGTGCAGCCCCAGTGGCTTGTCTCCCCTCCCGTGCACCGCTCGCGACGCCCAGCCGCGCAGATGCTGATGTGCGGGATTTCCCGGATGCACGTCGCCGCCCTGGAGCTCGCCGAAAGCGACGCGCAACGCCGTGAGCATGCCGAGCGAGAGCAGGTCGAACTTGACGAGGCCCGCATCCGCACAGTCCTCTTTATCCCACTGGAGGACAGTACGCCCCGGCATTGCGGCCCACCCCACCGGGCAGATGTGTGAGACCGGTTGATCGGTGAGCACCATTCCTCCCGAGTGGATTCCCATGTGCCGGGGCAGACGCGCAAGCGCAGCGGCAGCGTCACCAACAAGGGCTGGCGGCTCTCCCCTGCCCTGGGACCAGGCCGTAGCCGTGCCGATGGGGTATCCAAGGGCGCGGGCGACGTCGCGGATCGCCGAGCGCGGGCGATACGTGATGACGTTGGCGACCTGGGCTGCGCGATCCCTTCCAAACATGTCGTAGACGTATTGGATGACCTCTTCGCGGCGGCACGCCTCGATGTCGACGTCGATATCGGGAGGCCCCGAACGGGCGTCCGACAAAAACCGCTCGAAGAGCAGGTTGTGGCGCACTGCGTCCACTGCCGTGATTCCGAGGCAGTAGCACACCGCTGAATTGGCGGCGCTCCCTCGTCCCTGGCACAGGATGCCGTTGCGGCCGCAAAAGTCGACGATCTCTTTGACGATCAGAAAGTAACCGGCAAAGCCGAGTAGTTCGATAATGCCCAGTTCGTGATCGATTGTTTCCCATGCCCGAGGGTGTTGCGCGCGCGTCCCATAGCGCTCGCGGGCACCCTCGTACGCGCAGTGTGCGAGCCAGCTGTCCGGCGTATGCCCGTCGGGAACTCGGGTTCGAGGCAATCGCGGAGCGACGAGACGCAGGTCGAAAGCGCAGGAGGCTGCGACGTCGCAGGCGTTATCAAGGGCTTGCGGGTGAGCGCCGTGCAGTTGGGCCATCTCGGAGGGCGAGCGCAGGAAGGAACGGTGAGCGCCCAGGTGTGCTTGCGCCTCGTCGAGGGAGACTCCCAGTCGGGTGGCCGCAAGGATGTCGCCGAGCGCTTGCTTCGAAGGGGTGGACATGCGCGCGCCGGTCGTGGCGACGAGCCGCGTTCCACTTGCATGCGCGAGGCCCGCAAGCGTGTCTCCGACCTCGTCTTCATCCCCTCGCGTAGCCTGCCATTCAACGAGAATCTGGTCGCGCCCAAACGTGTCCGCGAGTTCATCCAGGACGCGGCGCGCGTGGGTCACGCCACCGGCGCGCAGTGCACGCATGAGCGGACCGCGCCTGCCTCCCGTCAGGACGAGGAGGTCCCCGCTGGCATCACGCAGATCAACGAGGCTGTGGCGAGGATTTCGCTCCCCCGGCGCGGATAGCGCCCGCTCACTCATGGCCCCCACCAGGTTGGCGTAGCCGGTGAGGCTCGCCGCCAGAACGGGCAGGCGTATTCCCGGATCGTCAGAGCCTGGAGCAAGCCCCCACCCCGGAGCGCGCGTACCCGGAACGATTCCCCTGAGTGCGTCTGGTGTGAGCGTCAGCTCGGCTCCGTACACGATCGGCAGGCCGGAGTCTCGAGCGGCCATGGTCGTCTGAACCGTCGAATACATGCCATCGACGTCGAGAATTGCCAGGGCATCAAGACCCAGACGCGCAGCTTCAGCCACCATCTGCGCGGGCTCATCGGTCCCGTCCAGGAAGGTGAAAGCGCTGTGCGCGTGCAGTTCTGCGTAGCGTTGCTCCGTGGTCACCCACCCATTATATCGAACAGGTGTTCGACTATGTGGGAGGCTCCCCGCATGCACGCATGCGCATGCGTATCGAAGAGAGGCCACGCTTGTGGTCACAAACCGTATGCTGGGACCATGGAATCCATGCTCGCAGCGTCGCTTCGCTCCGCAGGCACACTCACTCTCGAGAAACGTCCTATCCCTGCGCTCGGTCCCCAAGACGCTCTTCTCGCCGTGGAAGCAACGACCCTGTGCGGCACCGACCTGCGCATCGCAACGGGACAAAAGACGAACGGCGTGACCCCGGGCGTCGTTCTCGGGCATGAAATCGCCGCGCGCGTATGGCGCATCGGAGACGAACTGACCGCAGGGGTTGACGTTCCCGCTCCGGGCACGCAAGTCGGCCTCGCACCGGAGATCGCGTGCGGACACTGCGACGCGTGTGTCAGTGGCCGGTCCAACGTGTGTGCGCGCATGCGTCTCTTCGGAACGGGCGTGGACGGAGGGCTCGCAGACTTCATCCTTGTTCCCCAGGAGGCCCTTGGGTGCATTACTCCCGTCGCTCGCGAGATCACCCCGCCCCTCCTGGCGCTGGCGGAGCCGCTCTCATGCTGCCTGCGCGCCACCAGGCGTCTGCCAATCGGCCCCGACTCCCGCGTTCTCGTGCTGGGAACCGGTCCGATCGGCCTCATCCACTGCGCGCTCGCGGCCTTCGCCGGAGCCCGCGTTATGGCGTGCGGCCGAGCGGCGCGCCTCGAACCGGCCCGTACGATGGGTGCCGAAACCACGACGACATCTCAAGGCGACGACCTCGCGGCCAACGTCCAGGAATGGACCAACGGCGTGGGAGCAGACGTCGTGATCATCGCCGTCGGCGACCCCGGCCTCGTCCCCGTTGCCATCCAGTGCGCTCGCATCGGCGGACATATTTCATTCTTCGCCGGCTTCCCCGCCGGGGCCATGGCACAGGTCGATCCGAACCTCGTGCACTATCGCGAACTGACTCTCAGCGGCAGCGCCAACGCGACCCTTGACGACTACGCGAGTGCCGTCGAGATGCTCTCCACCGGGAGCATCGACCTCTCACAGCTCCTTACGCACGAGTTTGCACTGTCCGACGTGAGTTCGGCCCTCGACGCAGTGCGCACGCGCGCCGGGCTGAAGATCGCCGTGCGCCCGAACGGCATGGTCGGCCGTTAATCAAGAAGGCCGCGAAGGTCCGCCTCGCTGAGGCGGGCGCCCGTACCCGTCCCGTTCATCACCGAGGAAATCAACTGGCGTTTGCGGTCCTGAAGCTCCACGACCTTCGCCTCAATCGTGTCCGTCGCAACCATCCGATAGACGTTCACTTTCTTCGTCTGGCCGATGCGGTGTGCACGATCAATCGCCTGCTCCTCGGCGGCTGGGTTCCACCACGGATCCATGACGTACACATAGTCGGCTTCGGTGAGGGTCAAGCCCGAGCCGCCAGCCTTGAGTGAGATAAGGAAGACCTGGGCGCGCCCCGAGCGGAACTGCTCGATGACATCAGTGCGACCACGCGTCGATCCATCAAGCTGTACGACGGAGATTCCACGACGCTCCAGCACGTGGCGAATACGTTCCAGGAATGAGGTGAACTGGCTAAACACGAGCGCCTGATGGCCCAACGGCACGATCTCGTCCAGGCGATCAGCCAGGTATTCAATTTTCGCCGATCCAACGTGCGCGTACGAGGACTCAACGAGGGCCGGGTCGAGCGCAAGCTGACGCAGCCTCGTGATCGACGCCAACACGCTCATCCTGTTCGCATCCACATCGCGCAAGAGATCGAGGATCCGCGCGCGCTCGCGGGCCAGATATTGGTCGTAGATATGACGGTGTTCCTTACCCAGGTCAACGCGTACGATGTCGACGATCTTGTCGGGCAGATCGGGTGCAACTTCCTCCTTCGTACGGCGCAGAACAAAGGGGGAAACATAGGCCGTCAAACGCGCGAGTAGTGCCGGATCCGCACCATTTTCAATGGGCTTACGCACCCGCTGCTGGAATGACTCCCACGGGGGCAAGAGCCCCGGGCACGTCAAAGAGAGCAATGACCACAGGTCTGACAGCGAATTCTCAATCGGGGTGCCAGACACCGCCAGCTTCCACGGTGCCTCGAGGTCGTGAAGGACGCGGTACGTCGCGGTGCGGGGGTTTTTCACTGCCTGCGCCTCATCGATGATGACACCACCGAGACGCACGTCCTTCCATTGTTCACCCTCCAAGCGCGCCAGCGTGTAGGAGGTGACAACGACATCGGCATCCTCGACCTCCTGCGCAATCGTCGTTCCTCGGCGCGCTGCCGTTTCATTCACGGTGCGCACACGCAGATGCGGCGTAAAAGTGCGGGCCTGATCGGTCCAGACACCAACAACGGACGTCGGCGCGACGACAAGCACTGGGTTTTTTTCGCCCGCAGGCGCCTGCGCATGAAGGGCGGCCACGGCCGAGAGGATCTGAACGGTCTTACCCAGGCCCATATCATCGGCCAAGATTCCACCGATTCCCCGCGCCAGCCGAGCCGTCAACCACGCGTGTCCACGCCGCTGGTACGGGCGCAGGATCTTGCTCAGGCTCGGCACCGGAGGCAACCCATCGTCCCCCAAGCCGCCACGCAGCGGAGCGATGCGTGTTCTCCAGGCGTCGCTCAACCTCACGTGGTCGGATGCGGCGGCGACCAGATCGACCATGCCGACTTGCATGGGAGTGAGCCTCATTTCCTCACCATCCCAGCCCGACAGCGTCCGAGCCTCCTCCAAGAGGGTGGCCAAAGAACGAATGCGTTCCCCATCGAGGCGCACCCACACGCCCCCCACCTCGACATAGTCCTGACCGCTGGCTAGCGCCTCAAGCGCCTCGCGCACACTGATCGTGACGGCGCCCAGGCGCAACCGCACATTCAGATCGAACCAGTCGCGCTGGGCAGGATCGACGCTCAGGTCAATGTCACAGCCGTCTTCGCGCACATCAATCGCGCGTACATCGTCCGCAACATCCCACACGAGGCCGCCCGGCCCCTCGATGTCGACAACCTGTTCCAAGAACGCAGGAACATGCCACGGCGACAGGCGCCCGGTTCGCGGCGGCGGTGTCCACAGATCCGCGTCCAGCGCGTGCCCCCACGACTCCACGCGCCGCACAATCTGCGCCACAGCCTCGTCGCCCACGCAGTGCGCCACGGGGGTTCGTGAGCGCGACCCACCCTGCTCGTACTCCGCCCACCAACGCACGACGACAGCGTCTCCATCGCGGCGCACCGTTCCCACGAGAGAAACGTCGGGCCGCGCCTGGGCGTCAAAACTCCCATCGGAGGACGCCATCGAAAAACGCCGCAGAAGCGCCGGCAACCACGTTCCTCGAAACTCAGCGATGTCCGCCGCGGGAATATGCAGGGCACGGTCGAGAGGAAAACCGTCCAGCGTCGCCAGCCCCTCGATGCGCGCGATGGTACGCCCTCCATCCAGCAACAGAACACCCGCGTCGCGGTCGATACGAGGCCTGGTCACCACGTCATCTCCGTTACGCGCAACAACTCTGACGTCAAGGCCGTCATCACCGGCACGCACATCAATGTCCGCATCCCACGTCGTATGAGACAGCACCACCCGGTCGCGAGCCTCAGGCGACGCATACAGCTCCACCCCGGCCCTCACAAGGCGCGCAAGCCACGCGTACGCATGCTCACCCAGCGAGCTAAGCGTCACTTCCGTACGCGAATGCCACGAACGCGACTCTCGAGACAGGCGGTACCCCTCGCGCATCAGCGAGACATGCGTCGGATCAAGACCATCGGTCACCGACGCCCACTGGGTGGCCGTCAGATCGAGCCACGAGGCGCGCTTCGTCGTCCACGCCGACGAGGAGCCGCGGCGAAGAGGAACGAGAGACGGCTCGACGCCTGGATCATGGGCATCAACAACGAGGGCCAAGGGATCACCGAGATGGTCGCGATCCCCACCCAGCATCTGCTCAAGAATCCGGCTCCACTCGGGCACGACGCGACGCTTCTCGCGAGCATCCTCACGTCCGACGATAAGCGTGGCAACCGCATGCGGACAGTCACCGCGCAGCGGGCACGCGCATGAGAGCGATGGGCGCAGCGCACCCTGCTCGACACGCACGCGATACGTGAGTCCCCCCTCTTTCACGCGCGCCTCAGCTCGTTCGCCGATCTCGTCCCAGGAGAATTCGCACACCGCACCGCTGCGCGCCAAACGCAGACCGTTTGCCCACGTCGCCGGGCCGACGAGGGCCATCACATCGTCATCCGACAGCGAGGCCAGCGTTTCACTCAGCGACAGAGATACCATCCTTTCAGTCTACGGCACGCACCAGCGCCCGTCGCCGGCTCACTGGGTCAGCCCCTCCATCGCCCACTCCCCTCCCTGCCAGACAAGGAGCACATCCCGGCCATCCTCAAGCAACACCCTCATGTAGGCGCGCGGGCGTTCCTTGGCCCACCAGCGTCCCCCCACCGGCCAGGGGCCCTCCACGCGCGTGATCGCGACGCGTCGCCCCCTCCCGAACCTGGATCGCGTTGTGTCATGGGGGTCGATGACATAGGCGGGTGTCGCACTCAAGGCTCCTCGATGGTCGACACGCACATCATCGAAGACGCCCGACTCGCCCACGATCCTCACCCGCACTGGCTCGTCAAAAAGCGTCGCTGGAGGCTGAGCAATGCGCCCCTCCCACGCCCCCTCACACGAACGCAGACGAGGCTCGCTGCCCCATCTGGCCATCACCACGCGACTACGCGGATCATAACCACCCTGCACCCGCGGAACGAGGAGCGCATCCGGCCCCGCCATACCCTGGATGTGCACGACACTGCGCGACACATCGCGCTCGCGGTCTCCTCGTCCCCACAGCGCAGTCGCTCCCTGCCCCTCCCGGGGATCGCATGCGGTGACGCGGATGCTGGCTACGGCACCACTGGGACCATCGACGCCAGACGTCCATCCCGCCAGCGTCCATCGAACGCGCAGCGCGACGTCATCGGGAGCCCACAGATCGCATCCGCTCCATGTGCGAGTGCGTTGCCCGCCCCCTGCGTCTTCTACGTCAATGCGCAGCGTCTGCGAGACGAGTCCCCCCTGCGCCAACTTCAGCGACAGATCTCGAGCAATGCGCCAAATGGGAACCATCATTGTGTCGATGGATTCGCCACCGGCGTCGATACTGCACTCCACCGCAATGTCAGGTTGGATACGGTCAGTCGGGGCAAGGTTGCTCTCTCCTCCGGATGCGAGGATCCAGAGCGCGCCACCGACATCCCCGAAACGCTCGCACACGCGACCGCGGCCAAGGCCAAGAAAATCCGCACAGGTGCGGATACCCAGGCCCCGCAAGAGTTCGACAGCCTCAGATGCTCTGTCGGCCATTGCGGGAGGAATAGAACTCAGAGCCTCGCACAATGAGATACGTCCCAGGAATGATTGGGTCTCTGCGGAGGGAACTATACGTCCCTCGCGCGCCGCTTTCACAGAGGCGACTGGACCGTCTGCAATTCCCACGAAACATTCGACTCCAACAGCCTCCTCGATCGCCGACACCAGAGCCGAGGCGGCGGCCTCCTCGCTCCCATGCCAACGAGCCGGGCCTCGCACCCGGCACCTGGCCAAGCCCGGGCGCATGCACTGAACCCCAGCCGCCACCGAGTCGAAGGCGTCGACGACCGCGCTAAAAGCCCTGGCCTCGCGATCGGGGTCGCGCGGCATACAGAGAAGATCGGGGCATAAAAACGTTGCCTCTCGCACGCTCATGCCGCTCCTGACGCCTGTGCGCCGAGCCGCTGCGCTAGCTACCTCGATGCGGTCAGCATGCACGACGGCCCCGACCCCACCCGGAGGCAGGTCAACCACAAGGCAGTGGACCGGCCAGTCGGGCACCCACACCACCATGTCACGCACCTATATCACCAGCCGCATTCGCGGACGTGGAGCGGGGACACGCGAAAGCCCCTGCCAGGAAGAAAGCGTCACGATGGTGCGTCCCATGGAGCGGGCGCGCGCCGCCAGGTTTCGCTGGTGCGGTCGGGATAATTCAGGAATATCGAGGCAGATGACATCGCAGGCGTCCACGAGAAGGGCACACAGATCGACCAGCGGGGAATCTTTCTCAGCGTTTAAAACGAGAACACGGTCGAGGTCCATCCCCTGTTGAGCTGCCCACTCCCAGCCGATATCACCAACTCCACACACACCAATCCACCCACCGGTGGGGCACACATCAATGAGTAGACGGATGAGTTCGGACCTGCTCGTCGGTCCCAGGAGGATGGGAGAAGCACCAGTGGACCCGTGCTCAATGTCGTCGCGCGCGCGCAGTCCGACAGCCCGTTCGGCACGGTTCAGCACGTCACGCGCCGCGAGCAGACGCGCGTGCGCATCGGTCATGGTTCCCCTCCCGCAAATAGAACATGTGTTCGACATGGGAAGTGTAGAACCACGCTCACACATCTGCGTCCCGAACGCCGATCGAGCGCGAATAGGTCACAATGGAGGCATCGCGAAAAGGAGAAGGCATGAATATCGACCAGCGCCCACTCGCCCCCAGCCCCTACGACGGCCTGAATGTCCCCACATTCACACTGACATCGACCGTTCTCACCGACGGCGCGCCGATGCCGAAGTCGGCGACAGCCGATGCAGGTTCTCTTTCTCCGGATCTCGCATGGCATGGCTTCCCGGAGGAAACAGCAAGCTTCATGCTGACCTGCTTCGACCCGGACGCCCCGATCCCCTCGGGATGGTGGCACTGGGCAATACTCGACATCCCCGCATCGATGACTCACCTAGAGGCGGGGGCGGGAGCGTCCGATCTCATGCTGGACGGCCCCGCTTTCCACCTGCGCGGCGACGCGGGCGAGGCCTCCTACTTCGGGGCCGCTCCCCCACCTGGCGACCGCACGCACCGCTACGTGTTCACTGTGCACGCCCTGAATACGGACACGCTCGGGCTCGACGACGATGCGACTCCAGCCATGGCCTCGTTCGTAGCGCTTGAGCACATCATCGCGCGCGCGACCCTGACCGTTACTCACCAGGCCTGAGGATTATGCTGCACATTATTTTTTGGGAGCCGGAAATCCCCGGGAATACGGGTGCTGCGATCCGTCTGTCGGCATGTACCGGGTCCATGTTGCACCTGGTCAAGCCGCTGGGCTTTGATATGGACGACGCGAAGCTTCGCCGTGCCGGCTTGGATTACCATGACCTCGCGCACGTCATGGTGCACGAGAGTCTGGATGATGCCCTCGCTCAGGTGCCGGGACGTATCTGGGCGCTCACAGGCCACGCCACCACCATGTACGCCGACATCTCCTACGCCGATGGCGACGGCCTCCTCTTTGGTCGCGAGTCAGTCGGGCTCTCCGAGGAGGCAATGAATCACTCCCGCGTCGCAGACCGCGTGCGCATCCAGATGGTTGACGGCGTCCGTTCCCTCAACCTGGCAAACTCCGCGTCCATCGTCCTGTACGAGGCGTGGCGTCAGCTCGGTTTTCCGGGTGGCATCTAGCCCTCAACAGACATCAGAGAAGCGAGGCCCAGGTCGGATGAATCCGCCGGGCCTCGCTTGCTACAGGACACTCTCAGTGAGACCTGAGCTCAGCCAGCCCTCCACGGAGCAGAAGGACGCTCCACCTGCTCCGCGAGGGAGACAATCCTGCGCGGATTCGAACGCCACATCCACACCAGGCCGATAACCGAGACGATGAGGGGCAGGTAATAGAAATCCACGCCAAAACCGGTCCATGCAGAACGGGCCGAATTCAGTTCGTCAAGGCCGAGGGAGGCAACCCACAAAATAACAGGGATCGCAATCGACAGCGTAATTGTCACCCAGCCAACCAGACGCATGCGTCGCCCATTGTGTGTCAAAGCCGTCGCTGCAATGAGGTAGTCGACGCCAGCAAGGAGCGCAACGATCCGCGGCCCCCAGGGCTGGCCCTGAGCATGAAAGAGATCAAGAATAGCCGTCACAAAAATCCAAGCTCCCAAGAGCCAAAACAAAGCGATAATAATGCGGCCAAGTCCAAGCGACGGCGGGCGCTGATCGCGCGCACCGACAGCCTCGTTCATTGCGTCATGTCCATGCACGTTATCGATCCTACCGAGGCCGCGCACACCCTGCATCGCATCAACAAAGCGCCCTCAACAAGAGGATGTCATGTGGCCTGATACACCGGGATGACACACCGAGCTTCAAGACAGCATTGCGCAAACGTGGGACAATAGGCCTATAAGGACCGTGAGGCCCGCCATGAAAACAACCATCTGAGCTGAGGCTCATCAACGAGGAGTTTAAACCTTGAGCGAATCGACCTACGACATCGTCATTCTGGGTGCGGGTTCCGGCGGCTACGCGACCGCCCTGCGCGCTGCGCAGCTCGGAATGAAGGTCGCCCTCATCGACGGCGATAAGGTGGGCGGCACCTGCCTGCATCGCGGCTGCATTCCCACGAAGGCGTACCTGCACGCCGCAGAGACGGCCGAAGCCGTTCGTGAGTCCGCCAAGTTCGGCGTTTCTTCGACCTTTAACGGTATCGACATGGCTCAGGTCGGCAAGTACCGTGACTCGGTCATCTCCGGCCTCTACAAGGGACTGCAGGGCCTGCTCAAGTCCCGCAACGTCGAGGTCATCTCCGGCTGGGGCCGCCTCGCTGATGCGAACACCATTGAGGTTGGCGGCCAGCGCATTACCGGCCGCAACATCGTTCTGGCCACCGGCTCCTACTCGCGTTCAATCCCCGGCCTCGAGATCGGCGGCCGCGTCATCTCCTCTGATCAGGCGCTCCAGATGGATTGGGTTCCCTCCTCCGTCGTGATTCTCGGCGGCGGCGTCATCGGCCTCGAGTTTGCCTCCGTGTGGCGTAGCTTCGGCGCCGAGGTCACGATCATCGAAGCACTGCCCCACCTCGCCAACAACGAGGATGAGGCCATCTCCAAGCAGCTCGAGCGCGCCTACCGCAAACGCGGCATCAAGTTCCACACGAACACCCGCTTCGCCTCGGCTACGCAAAACGAGCAGGGCGTGCACGTTCAAACCGAAGACGGCAAGGCTTTCGACGCTGACGTCCTCCTGGTTGCCGTCGGCCGCGGCCCGGTCACTGAAGGCCTGGGCTACGAGCAGGCCGGAATCACGCTGGACCGTGGCTTCGTGATCACCAACGACCGCCTGCACACCGGCGTCGGCAACATCTACGCGGTTGGTGACATCGTCCCCGGCCTCCAGCTCGCTCACCGCGGCTTCATGCAGGGCATCTTCGTCGCCGAAGAGATTGCTGGCCTGAACCCGACGATGCAGGCGGATATCAACATCCCGCGCGTGACCTTCTGCGAGCCGGAGATCGCCTCTGTCGGCATGACCGAAAAGCAGGCACGTGACAAGTTTGGCGACCAGGTGCGCACGGTCGAGTACAACCTCGCTGGAAACGGAAAGTCGTCTATCCTGGCCACGTCGGGCATCATCAAGCTGGTCTCGGTTGAGGGCGGTCCGATCGTGGGCTTCCACGGCATCGGCGCGCGCATCGGCGAACAGATTGGTGAGGGCGAGCTTATGGTGAACTGGGAGGCGTACCCCTCCGACGTCGCTTCCCTCATCCACGCGCACCCGAGCCAGAACGAGTCGATTGGCGAAGCGGCTATGGCACTGGCCGGTAAGCCGCTCCACGTCCACAACTGACCGAAATTTTTTATAGGAGAACACACAATGGCAACTTCAGTGACCATGCCCGCTCTGGGCGAATCCGTCACCGAGGGCACCGTCACCACGTGGCTGAAGCAGGTCGGCGACACCGTCGAGCTCGACGAGCCCATCGTTGAGGTGTCCACGGATAAGGTCGACTCCGAGGTCCCCTCCCCCGTCGCCGGCGTTCTGCTGGAGATCCTGGTCCCCGAGGATGAGACCGTTGAGGTCGGCACCGAGATCGCGCGCATCGGCGACGCATCCGAGGCATCGGCTGCCCCTGCAGCCGCTCCCGTTGAGGCTCCCGCTGCCCCTGCAGCCGCACCTGCAGCCCCGGCACCTGTTGCTGCCCCTGCGGCATCTCCCGCTCAGGGCACCGAGGTGCGCATGCCCGCTCTGGGTGAGTCCGTCACCGAGGGCACCGTCACCACGTGGCTGAAGTCCGTGGGCGACGCCGTCGATGCCGATGAGCCGCTGCTCGAGGTCTCCACGGATAAAGTCGACTCCGAGGTCCCCTCCCCCGTGGCCGGTTTCCTCGCGGAGATCCGTGTTCCCGAGGATGAGACCGTCGAGGTCGGCACCGTCGTTGCGGTCATTTCCGCCTCGGCTCCATCGGCCAAATCCGCTCAGCCGACTCAGGCACAGGTTGCCCCTGCAGCACCGGCCGCCCCCACCGCCCCGTCGGCTCCCGCAGCTCCTCGCAGCGCTGGGATCGATCCCTTCCCGAACGCCACGACGCTCGCCCAGGCCGCGTCATCGGCTCCCGTCGCGGCGACGCCTGCAGCGGCGACGGGCACCGCGTACGTGACCCCCATCGTGCGCAAGCTCGCTCGTGAACTCGGTGTCGATCTGGCGTCCGTCTCCGGAACGGGTGTCGGCGGTCGGGTGCGACGCGAGGATGTCGAGGCTGCGGCTCGCGCCGCTGCCGCCGTTTCCGCGCCTGCCGTTGGCACAACGCAGACGGCCACGGAACCCACGAGCGTGCGCGAGCCCTCGCCGCTGCGCGGCACAACCGAGAAGATGAGCCGCCTGCGCCAGACGATCGCTCGGCGCATGGTCGAGTCGCTTCAGACGGCCGCCCAGCTCACGACGGTTGTCGAGGTGGACGTCACGAAGGTTGCCGCCCTGCGTGCTCGCTCGAAGGACGCGTTCGCGGCTGCGCACGGCACCAAGCTGACCTTCCTGCCCTTCTTCGTCAAGGCCGCGACGGAGGCCCTCGCCTATCATCCGAAGATCAACGCGACGATCAACGACAAGGAGGTCACGTACTTCGACTACGAGCACGTGGGCATTGCCGTTGATACGCCGCGAGGGCTGCTGGTTCCGGTCATGAAGAACGCCGGCGACAAGGACATTGCCGGCATCGCGGCGTCCATCAACAATCTGGCTGCGCGCACACGCGACTCGAAGATCGGCCCGGACGAACTGTCGGGTTCGACCTTCACCGTGACAAACACGGGTTCGGGCGGAGCACTCTTCGATACCCCGGTTCTCAACATGCCGGAAACTGCGATCATGGGAGTTGGAACCATTGTCAAGCGCCCGGTCGTCATGAGGGGCGCCGACGGTTCCGACGTGATTGCGATCCGTTCGATGGTGTACCTGTCGCTGTCCTACGACCATCGCCTCGTCGACGGCGCGGACGCTTCTCGTTTCCTCATGGACGTGAAGAAGCGTCTGGAGGAGGGTGCTTTCGAGTCCGATCTCGGACTCTGATCACCTGAGACCTTCGCGGGGTGGGGGCGCAACCGATGGTTGCACCCCCACCCCGTTTCCCTCGCCCATCCCGGGCGCCGCATCGGCGCGTCAGCTCGTGACGCACGCTCACGGAGCGGCGTACTTGTTACGCGTTGGCGGGCGCGGCCGCGACGACCTTTCGAGAAACGGGGTCGACGCGTATGAGGAGTTCCGTCGACTCTGGGGTATCGCTGCGCTGGCATGACTGATTTGCGCAGGTCTGCGAGGCCGTCACGACCAGCGTCGCATGTGCTTCGAGCGCGCCGGGTTCGCAGTTGAGCAGGGTCACGGCTTCGATTCTCGAGGAGAGTTCGCGAACGGTGATGCCGTCGTTGATCATCGCTTGAATGCGTGCGGTGTCTTGGTTGAGAAGCTCGCCACCCAAAACGGCATCAAGGCCGGAAGGATCGGCGTCGATGACGGCCTGATCGCGCACCCTGATGGCGTTGCCAATCAACTCCGTCACCTCCTCCACGTTGCACAGACCCGTATCGGATTGGGCGCTCATGGGCGATGCCTGCGTCGTCTGGTTGTCCGAGCCGGTGCCGTGCGGAGCACCTGCGCGCCACACGGCATAGGCGATCATTGCGGCTCCCGCAATGATCGCGAGAGCGCCGATGATAATCACGCCGAGGCGCCGCTTGCGTCCGGAATATGTTGGTCGCACGGCCGCTGCGTTGCCCCAGATGCGCGTGCTCGACTTCTCGCGCCTAGGCTGTCCGTCCTCGGAGACCGTATCCTCACGCAATGCCGCCGCTCGCAGATCCGCTATCACTTGCTCGGGATCGACGGGCTCGCGCACAATCTCGTGCGCCGGTGGGTCTGTGACGAGGGGTGTGCTCCCTCGATCTATTCCCTGTGGAGCGTCCAGTCCGAGCTGCGCCAACGCATCGTCGAGCTCGAGCCGGCTCGCGATCATGCGCAGGCACTCCCGGTCGCATTCCATTCCGCGCTTTCCGAGGCTCCAGCCCGGGGTGCCCTCCCCCTCACCGAGCTCGTCGATGATGTCCACAATCACCGCTCGTCCCTCGGGCGTGATCATGACGTTGGCGGGCGTCAGGTCCCCGTGGCAGATACCTGCTGCGTGAAGCGCGCTCATCCCTGCGGCGATGCCGTTAAGAATCTGGCGTCTCGTTGCGATCGGGCGAAGGTCGGGCGAACCAAGCTCCGCGTCCAGGCTCCGACCGGCGACATAGTCCTGGACGAGTGCCCACCGGCCATCGTGGGATCGCACGACGTCACGCAGCCGGACAACATGGGCGGACTCTACCGTCGACCATGCCTTCCACCGCGGAAGGAGCCGGTCGCCGTCATCGGCCGAGCGCAGCGCCAACAGGGCTGCCCCCGCACGCGTGCGCGTCATCCACATGGGGCCCTTGGCGCCAACGTGAAAGACCTGCCCGATCTCGTAACCGCCGATGTTCATATCCCCATTGTCCAAACAGAGTCAGTGTGATGCAACTCATTTCACATTGCTCCTGGTCGGACGTGTACACCGCCAGGGTGATGAGCACGTAGAATAATGGTCCTATGAGCGATTCAAATCCCCCCAGCAAGAGGCGGTTCTATCACAACCTTCTCGACGCGTACCGCCTGAGTGCCCGTACATATCCCGCGCTTCCGTGGATTCTTCTGGGCACGGCAGCGGCGATCATCGGCGCCTTTATGCTGACGGCCTGGATCATCCACAGGTCGTGGATCGGCTGGCTGATCGTCGGCATTATGACCGCGATCACCGTCGTGCTCGCGCTTCTCACGTTCCTGACGCGCCGAGCGCTTTTCGCCCAGGTCGAGGACACGGCCGGGGCTGTGAAGGTGGCGCTGCAGCAGATTCAGCGGGGCTGGATCATCCCCGAGCAACCGGTGGCCTACACCCGCGAACAGGACCTTGTCTGGAGAATCGTGGGAAGGCCGGGAGTCGTGCTCATCTCCGAGGGGCCCTCGGCTCGCGTTCGTGGGCTCCTGCAGACCGAGGCCAGGCGCGTGACGAAGGTGATGCGCAATGTCCCCGTCCACCAGATCCAGGTCGGACGCGAGGAGGGGCAGGTCGCCCTGCGTGATTTGCAGCGCGAACTACGCAGGCTCAAGAACACGCTCACCTCGGAGGAAGTTCCCCAGGTATCGTCACGCATCAACGCACTGCGGTCGGGAGAGCCTCCCATTCCCAAGGGGATCGACCCGATGCGCACGAGACCGTCGCGACGGGCCTTGCGCGGACATTGAGGTTGGAGTCAAGTGGGCGAGCACAGCGTGCTCGCCCACTCGTGCATCCAGCATCTGAGACCCCCTCGACATGCATACTATGCACATGTTTGCATATTTTCTACCACTCACTCGCATCATCACGAAACCGAGGAACATAGTCATGCATACGAAGAGGATTTTTTCGGTCACAACGACACTCGCCCTGACGCTCACGGTGGCTGCATGCTCAGACCCGTCGACAAACTCCGGCCAAACCGGAAGTACCTCACAGTCCAACTCCGCGGTCTCCGCCGCCCACACCTCCTACGACGTAGCATCGATTCCCACCGTTGAGGAGATCGCGGCGCTCGTTCCCGAGGAGATTAAGGCGAGGGGAACGCTGCGCAACGGAGCGTCGACCGGATACGCGCCGGCCGAGTACATGGCGAGCGACGGCCAGACGCCCATCGGCTACGACATCGACATCAATCGGGCACTTGCCAAGGTCATGGGACTTACCGATGCGACAACCAAGTACGCAGAGTTCCCCACCATCATCCCCGCGCTGGGAACCAAGTTTGACGTCGGCCTCTCATCCTTCACAATCACCGCCGAGCGGGAACAGCAGGTCAACATGGTGTCCTACCTAAACGTCGGATCAGCATGGGGCGTCGCAGCCGGTAACCCAAAGGGTTTCGACCCTTCCAACCCGTGCGGAGCAACAATCGCCGTCCAGACGGGAACTGCCCAGGAAACCTACGCCGCCACGCTCTCCCAGGAGTGCACGGCCTCGGGCAAGGCGCAGATAACCATCATGCCCCACGAGCTCCAGACCGACATCGCAACCAAGCTCATCGGCGGACAGTACGATGCGACGCTTGCTGACTCCACGGTGATTGGCTACACGGGCGCACAGTCTGCCGGGAAGATCGAGCAGCTGGGAGACACCTTCGAATCCGCACCCCAGGGGGTGGCCGTCAGCAAGGATGACGAGAAGCTCACAACCGCCGTTCAGGCCGCGCTTCAATACCTCATGGACAACGGCTACCTGAGCGACATTCTCGCCAGCTATGGAGCCCAGGACGCGGCCCTGTCGACCGCCGATATCAACCCGTCGGCGAAGTAATCCCACGTCACAGTACGATGCGCATATTCATGCACGCGGGTGCATAATGGTAGCAATAGTGAGGCGCCCGAACCTCACCCCATCGGAAGGCACATCATGACCATCTCCAAGGCACGCATCGTCATCGCGTGCGCGGCTACACTCGCGCTCCCTCTCGCAGCCTGCGCCGACCCGCAGGCAGCACCGACGGGCGCGGCAACGACCTCGGCACCGGGCGCCACGCCCTCGTCGGCGCCCGCCTACGACGTATCGGACATTCCAACCGTCGACGAGATCGCCGCTCTCGTTCCCACCGACGTCAAGGCACGGGGAACGCTACGCAATGGGGCCTCTGCGGACTACGCCCCGGCGGAGTTTCTGGGAGATGATTCGCAGACCGCCCAGGGCTACGACGTCGACATCACGCGCGCCCTCGCCAAGGTCATGGGCCTGTCCGAGGGAACGACCACCCACGCCGAGTTTCCAACGATCATTCCGGCGCTCGGCACCAAGTTCGACGTCGGCATCTCCTCGTTCACGATCACCTCTGAGCGCGAGCAGCAGGCAAACCTTGTCTCCTACGTTGAGGTCGGATCGGCTTTCGGCGTAGCCAAGGGCAACCCCAAGAACTTCGATCCGACCAATCCGTGCGGTAAGACGATCGGTTTGCAGACCGGCACAGCCCAGGAGGACTACGCTCGGGAGCTGTCCGAGAAGTGCGTGGCGGCCGGTCAAGACAAGATCACCATCATGCCCCACGACCTGCAGACCGACATCGCCACCAAGGTGATCGGCGGCCAGTACGACGCTACCTTCGCCGACTCCACCGTCATCGGTTACACGGCGTCTGTCTCCGGCGGCCAAATTGAGCAGGTGGGCGACGTCATCGAGTCGGCGCCCCAGGGCGTTGCCATCAACAAGGATGATGCGCAGCTCACGGCAGCGGTCCAGCAGGCGATGCAGTACCTGATGGACGGCGGCTATCTCGCCGACATTCTGGCACGCTACGGTGCTCAGGATGCCGCGCTCACGAGCGCGCAGCTGAACCCGGCAACCAGCGAGTGAGGATCCCATGGCTATCACCAAAGACGGCGTCGAATTGATCGACGCCAAGCCCGTTCCCCGCCCGGGGAGATGGGCGAGCGCGGTCGTCGTCACGATTCTCGCGGCCATGGCCCTCCACGCTCTCATCACGAACAAGAACTTCCAATGGCCGGTCGTCGCCCAATGGCTGTTCTCAGCGTCCATCATGCAGGGCGTCCTCTTTACGATTATCCTGACCGTTTTGGCGATGTTTGTCGGCACCGCCCTGGCAATCACGATGGCCATCATGCGCCAGTCCGTCAACCCGGTATTGCGCTGGGTGGCGATGGCCTACATCTGGTTCTTCCGTGGCACGCCAATCTACACGCAATTGATCTTCTGGTCGCTGCTGCCCACCCTCTACCCCACTCTGTCCTTCGGGGTGCCGTTCCTCGGTTCGCTGTGGGGCTGGGAGATCCCGTTTGACACGGCCACCTACTTCACCCCGTTCTGGATGGCTTTCATCGGGCTGGGTCTGAACGAAGGCGCCTACCTCGCCGAGATCATGCGCGCGGGTCTCCTCAGCGTGCCGAAGGGCCAGTGGGAGGCGGCCACAGCCCTGGGAATGCCGCGTGCGACGATCTTTCGTCGCATCATCCTTCCGCAGGCGATGCGCGTCATCGTGCCGCCCATCGGCAACGAAACAATCTCGATGCTGAAGACCACATCGCTGGTGTCGGCCATCCCCTTCACCCTCGAGCTGACGTTTATCGCTCGTCAGCGCGGCCAGGCAACTTTCGCGCCGGTGCCCCTGCTGATCGCCGCGGCCATCTGGTACCTGGTGATCACGAGCCTGCTCATGTGGATTCAGTCGTTCATCGAGAAACACTTCGGTAAGGGCTTTGAACGCCGCGATAGCGCCGCAACAGCGACGACGGCAACGCCCACGGGAGACGACCACGGCAGCGATACGCACGCGACAACGCTCAAATTCTTGGATGTGACACCATGACGGCAACGACACCCATGGTCTCCGTTCGCGGGGTCCACAAGTTCTTCGGCGACCTGCACGTTTTGCAGGGGATCGACCTGGATATCGCGCCCGGCGAGGTATGCGTCATTCTCGGTCCCTCCGGGTCGGGCAAGTCCACCCTCCTGCGATGCCTCAACCTGCTAGAGGAGATCAGCGCTGGCCGCGTCTACGTGGACGGCGAGCTCTTAGGCTACCGTGAGGACGCGGCGGGCGTCCTGCACGAGCGGCGCGACAAGGAGATTGCCGCGCAGCGTTCCCGCATCGGCATGGTCTTCCAGCGCTTCAACCTCTTCCCTCACAAGACGGCTCTTGAGAACGTCATGGAGGCCCCCATTCAGGTACTCAAGAGGCCGCGGAAGGAAGCGCGTCGCCAGGCCTTGGAGCTTCTCGATCGAGTTGGTTTGGCCGACCGCGCCGATCACTATCCTGCCGAGCTGTCGGGTGGCCAACAGCAGCGCGTGGCCATCGCCCGTGCTCTCGCCATGGAGCCGGAGATCATGCTCTTCGATGAGCCGACCTCCGCCCTGGATCCCGAGCTGGTCGGCGAGGTGCTTCAGGTCATGCAGGACCTCGCGGCTTCGGGAATGACGATGGCCGTCGTCACCCACGAGATTGGCTTTGCCCGCGAGGTGGCCGACCAGGTCGTATTCATGGACGGCGGCATCATCGTCGAGGCGGGGTCGCCCGCCGAGGTCATCGACAACCCGCAGTCGGAGCGGACCAAGGAGTTCTTCTCGAAGGTCCTCTGAGGCTCTCGAAGGGCCGGGGCACCAGCGTATCCCGGCCGAGTGCATGCCTCAGCGCGGATTGACGCCGCCGCTCAGGTGAGCGTGACGAGATCCAGGTAGCTATCGTCCCACAGGTCCTCGTCGGCGTCGGGAAGGAGCAGGACGCGGCCCGGACCCAGCGCGCTTACCGCTCCCGGGTCGTGGGTGACCAGGACGACCGCGCCCTCGTAGTCGCGCAGCGCAGAGAGGATTTCCTCGCGCGAGGCCGGGTCCAGGTTGTTGGTGGGTTCGTCCAGGAGAAGAACGTTGGCGCCCGACACGACGAGGGTCGCCAACGCGAGGCGGGTCTTCTCTCCGCCGGAAAGAACGGCCACCGGTTTATCGACGTCATCACCCTGGAACAGGAACTGACCGAGGATGTTGCGCACGTGCGTGTCGTCGAGTCCGGGAGCGGCGTCAGCCATGTTCTCTCGAATGGTGCGCTCCTCGTCAAGGGTCTCGTGCTCCTGGGCATAGTAGCCGAGCTTGAGCCCGTGCCCGGGGATGACGGTACCCGAGTCAGGTTCCTCCACCCCGGCAAGCAGGCGCAGAAGCGTTGTCTTCCCGGCGCCGTTAAGTCCCAGGACGACGACCTTGGAGCCGCGGTCGATCGCCAAGTCGACGCCCGTGAACACCTCGAGCGACCCGTAGGACTTTGACAAAGCCTCGGCGGTCAGTGGAACGCGGCCACAGGGAGCGGGTTCGGGGAATCGCAGCCGCGCCACTTTCTCATTGACGGTCTCGGCACCTGCCTGCGCGAACAACTCCTCGGCACGCCTGAGCATCTGCTGAGCCGCTACCGCCTTCGTCGCCTTCGCGCGCATCTTCTCTCCCTGTGCCTTCAGATGCTCGGCTTTTTTGAGGGCGTTGGCACGTTCTTTGCGGCGCCTGCGCTCATCCTCCTCGCGCTGCTTGAGATACGCGTGCCATCCCAGGTGGTACATGTCCACGTGGGCGCGGTTGGCGTCGAGGTAGAACACCTGGTTGACGGTGTCCCCCAGGAGCTTGACGTCGTGGGAAATGATCATGATCCCACCGGGGAACGTCTTGATCCAGTCGCGAAGCCAAACGATGGAGTCGTGATCGAGGTGATTGGTCGGCTCGTCAAGGAGCAGGACATCGGCATTGGAGAAAAGAACGCGGGCAAGTTCGACCCTGCGGCGCTGCCCGCCCGACAGCGTCCGAAGCTCCTGATCGAGTACCCGGTCGTCGAGACCGAGGGAGTGAGCGATCTGGGCGGCCTCCGAGGCGGCCGCCCAGCCGCCCTGGTTGGTGAACTGCTGGTCGAGCTTGACGTAGCGCTCCATCGCGCGCTGCTGGCGCGCGCCTTCGGTCGTGGACATCTCGTGTTCCGCTTTCCGAATGCGAGCAATGATGGCATCGATTCCACGCACTGAGATGATGCGGTCACGAGCCAGCATGTTGGGGTCCCCAACGTGCGTGTCCTGGGCGAGGTAGCCGATCGTTCCGTTGGACGTGATCGTTCCCGTATACTCCGCCGCTCCCCCGCGATCCTCCTGCCCAGCGAGCAGGCGCATCGTCGTCGTCTTGCCGGCTCCGTTGCGCCCGACGAGACCGATGCACATTCCTTTGTCAACGCGGAAGGAAACATGGTTGACGAGTTCGCGGGCACCGATGCGCAAAGAGAAGTCCTGGACGTTGATCACCCTCCAAGAGTAGAGGGACGGACTCGTGTGGGCGAATCAACCCGGCGACGGCGCGCCTCCAGCAAACCACCGGGACACGATTGCGGGCACAATGGGAGTCGTTAGTAGCATCCCGCTTTCGTCCAACCGAGGTTTCTCCCCATGACCGACAGCCCGATCCCGTCTGGATCGGCGCGCCCATCGCGCGCCCTCGACATCATCTCCGTCGCCTTCGTTGCTCTCCTCCTCATCTCGAACATCGCCGCAACGAAGGCGTTCATGGTGGGGTCGCAGACCCACTACTTGATTTTTGACGGGGGTGCCGTCCTCTTTCCGCTGACATACATCATCGGTGATGTCCTATCGGAAGTCTACGGATTCGTTCGAGCGCGGCGCGTCATCATCATGGGTTTCGTGGCTTCCTTCCTGGCCTCCGTCACGTTCTTCATCGTTCAGTACCTGCCACCCGCTCCCGACTACGCCAACCAGGAGGCCTTTGCCGCGGTCCTCGGCGTTGTCTGGCGTGCGGTCGTAGCCTCGCTGGTCGGATACCTCGCGGGGCAGCTCCTCAACTCCTACGTGCTCGTGTGGATCCGTCGCAGGTGGGGCACCAAGCACCTGTGGGCGCGCCTCATCGGCTCGACCATCGTTGGTGAGGCGGCAGACACGATCCTGTTCTGCACGATCCTGTTCTACGGCGAGATGACAATGAGTAACTTCATCAACTACACAGTCACCGGCTACTTCTACAAAGTGCTTCTTGAGGTCGTCCTTCTTCCGCTGACCTATCCGGTGATCGGGTGGATCCGTAAAGCCGAGGGCCTCGGGCATGACGAGGTGTTCGCCCAGTGAACGACAACTGGCTCTCGGCCGCTCATCCGGAGCAACTGGCGCCCTTTCCCGCTCCGCCCGCCGCGCATGCACCCGAGAGGGGTTTTGAGATCGGCACGCGCCTATCAAGCAACGGCGGCTTGGGACGCACCGGCGTCATTCACACGGCTCACGGCCTGATTCGCACTCCCGCGTTCATTCCCGTTGGAACTAAAGCAAATGTCAAGGCACTGACCCCGGAGATGGTACGCTCCCTCGGCGCTCAGGCCGTCTTGGCCAACGCCTATCACCTGTATCTTCAGCCCGGTTCCGACATCGTCGACGAAGCCGGAGGTTTCGCCGCCTTCATGAACTGGGCGGGCCCCACCTATACCGACTCCGGTGGCTTTCAGGTGCTGTCGCTGGGCGCAGGCTTCAAGAAGGTGCTCTCGCAGGAGTTCTCGGGCGCAGTCGACCCCAGCGATCCCGCCGTGAACGCTCAGGCGATCAAGGCCTCCCATGCCGTCGTCGACGACGACGGTGTGGTTTTCTCCAGCCACATCGACGGTTCCAAGCACCGCTTCAATCCCGAAGTGTCGATGGGGATCCAACACCAGCTGGGCAGCGACATCATGTTTGCCTTCGATGAGCTCACGAGCCTGCTGCATCCGCGTTCCTACCAGGAGGAATCGCTCGAGCGCACGCACGCCTGGGCCGCTCGTTGCCTCGCCGAACACAGGCGACTGACACAGGCGCGCGCGGACAAGCCCTACCAGCAGCTCTGGGGAGTCATCCAGGGGGCCCAGTGGGAGGATCTACGCCGCCGGGCCGCCCGCACCATGGCCGACATGGAGGTCGACGGAGCGCGTTTCGATGGATTCGGAATCGGAGGCGCGCTTGAGAAGGAGAACCTCGGCACGATCGTCGCCTGGGTGTGCGAGGAGCTCGGCGAGGACCGCCCGCGCCACCTGCTCGGCATCTCCGAGCCCGAGGATCTCTTCGCAGGGGTTGCGTCGGGAGCGGATACCTTCGATTGTGTCAACCCCTCGCGAGTGGCCCGTAATGCCGCCATCTATACCCCCGACGGCCGTTTCAACATTACGAATGCCCGTTTCAAACGGGACTTCTCGCCGCTTGTCGAGGGCTGCGGATGTTACACGTGCACGCACTACACGCGCGCCTACCTCCACCACCTCTTCAAGGCCAAAGAGATTCTCTCGGCGAGCCTGGCCACCATTCACAACGAGTGGTTTACGCTCCGTCTGGTTGACGGGATCCGCGATTCCATTGAGGATGGGTGTTTCGACGAGTTCCGTACCGACATGCTCGGACGCTACCAGTGTGGTCGTCGCCCCTAAGAGTGAGGAGCACTCATGAGTTTCAACGACAATATCCGTCTGGATCCAACACGGGTGGGAACCTCGGGCGCGGGGCGCAAAGTCGCCGGAGTCGGCGGCGGCTCACTCCTGGGGCTCCTCCTCGTCCTCGGGTTCTCCTATTTCACCGGAATTGATCTCACGAGCCTCCTGTCCTCGCCCTCCGCCTCCTCCCCCTCCTCGTCGACGGTCGACGTGTCGACCTGCCGGACGGGGGCGGATGCGAACGCGCGCGTTGAGTGCCGAATGGTCGCCACCGCCCAGTCTCTTGATCAGGTGTGGAAGACGCAGCTGACGCAGCAGGGCACGAACGTCGCCTACGAGCTTCCCGACTTTCAGATCTTCACGAACTCGGTGTCCACCGCGTGCGGCAACGCGACCAGCGCGGTGGGCCCCTTCTACTGCCCGGGCGACTCCACGGTCTACCTGGATCTGGGATTCTTTGACGATATGGTCACCAAGTACGGGGCCTCCGATTCGGTTCTGGCCCAAGAGTACGTGGTCGCTCACGAGTGGGGGCACCACATCCAGAACCTCCAGGGAGTCTTCCGCGCACACGACACGCGCGAGACCGGGGAACAGGGTGCGGGCGTGCGCAGCGAGCTGCAGGCGGACTGCTACGCGGGCGTGTGGATGCACTGGGCGTCCACGACGAGGGATCCCACCACGGGAGCGTACTATCTGAACACGCCCACCGCAGACGAGCTGCTGGGCGCCCTGCAGACGGCCCAGGCCATCGGGGATAACCGCCTGCAAGCCAAGTATCAGGGAACGTCAAACCCGGAGACGTGGACCCACGGAAGCGCGAACCAGCGTGCCGCGTGGCTCCAGCGAGGCCTGGACTCGGGCGAGATCGCAACGTGCGACACCTGGAGCGCTCCTCGCGTGTGAGTCAGCGTGGACCAGCCGCTACAATCGGGGATGCCCACTTCCAGGAGGATCTCATGACAGGCACCATCGTTGAGCAGGCGCGCTCCTTCTACGACGCGGTACCCTACGAGGTACCCGAACCGGATTCCTCCCTCTTTGAGCTACTGGATACCGCCGCCCGCCTTTACCCGAGCCGCATCGCCCTGGACTACTTCGGCCAGACGCTCTCCTATGCCCAGGTACATGACCAGGTGCTGCGCGCCGCCCGCGTTCTCCTCGATGCGGGTGTCCGCCCGGGAGACACCGTGGCAATCGCATTGCCGAACTGCCCACAAGCATTCGTCGCCTTCTACGCCTGCATGCGTATTGGCGCGATCGCCGCTCAGCACAATCCGCTGGCTCCCCCTGCGGAGGTTGCCGACCAGCTGGAGCGCCATGGAGGCAGAGTCGCGATCGTGTGGGAAAAGTGCGCCGAGGCCTACCCGCTCACAACCTTGAACACGGTGTTGACGGTCGACATTTCTCGCGCCATGCCCGCCTCGCAGCGCGTCTTGCTGAATCTTCCGGTGGCTCGCGCTCGCCAGACACGTGCTCAGCTACGCGGTGCGGTGCCTGCCGGGACGGTGTCCTGGGATCGAGCGACGGCCTCATCGGCACCGATCGACTCCGCTTTTCCTCTTCCTTCCGTGGATGACCTCGCTGTCATCTTGCACACCTCGGGCACGAACGGCGTCCCCAAGTCCGCGCCGCTCACTCACCGCAACATCGGCGTCAACGTCAACCAGTGCATGTTTTGGGTCTGGAAGCTGCACGAGGGTGCCGAAACGTTCTTCTCCCTACTGCCCTACTTCCACGCTTTCGGGTTAACATTCTTCCTGTGCGCCGCCGTACGCAAGGCCGCGACCCAGGTGTTGCTACCCAAGTTTGATGCGGACATGGCCTTGGATGCACACAGGCGACGCCCCATCACTTTCTTCGTCGGTGTGCCTCCCATGTTCGAGCGGATCCTCGCGCGCGCGACACAGACGAACACGGACATCACGTCCATCCGTTACTCGGTGGCCGGAGCGATGCCCCTCTCGACCGCGCTCGCGAGCGCCTGGGAGGAAGCGACCGGGGGCATGATCGTCGAAGGATACGGCCTGTCCGAGACGGCCCCGGTCCTTGCGGGTGCTCCCCTCTCGTGTCGGCGCAGGCACGGAGTTCTCGGGCTGCCGTTTCCTTCGACTCAGCTCCGTCTGGTCAGCCTCGATGATGAAACGGTGGACGTCGAGGACGGTCAACCCGGAGAGATCCTTGTCAAGGGGCCGCAGGTCTTCTCCGGCTATCTGAACGCGCCGGAAGAAACCGCTCGGGTCTTCACGTCCGACGGATGGTTCAAGACCGGTGACATCGGTGTCAACCGGGACGGCTTCATTTCCATGGCCGACCGTAAGAAGGAACTGATTCTCTCAGGCGGATTCAACGTCTATCCGTCCCAGGTAGAGGATGCAATCCGCTCCCTTCCCGGGGTGGCAGATGTCGCCGTCGTCGGTGTCCCGGTCTCGGATGCGACGGAGGAGGTCACGGCCGCGATCATCATGGAGCGCGGAGTTCCTCCCCTGACGCTGGAGGAGGTGCGCGCGTGGGCCGAGAAGTCGATCGCGCACTACGCGCTACCTCGTCAGCTCGTGTTCATCGCCGAGCTTCCCCGCAACCAGATGGGTAAGATCCTGCGCCGCAAGGTCGCCAAGCTCGTGCGCGAGGCGCTCGGCCGGTAGCGGGTCGCAGCCGCACAGAGCGCGGTGGGCCCCGGCACGCGAATGTCGGGGCCCACGAGTACGGTGGCGGTGCTCAGACGTTAAAACCGATGGCTCGCAGCTGCTCGCGCCCGTCGGGTGTGATGCGATCGGGGCCCCACGGCGGCATCCACACCCAGTTGATCTGCACCTCGTCGGTGATCGAGGACAGGATCGTCTGCGCCTGACGCTCAATGACGTCGGTCAGTGGGCACGCCGCCGAGGTGAGCGTCATGTCGAGGCGCACCTCGTTCTGAGGGCCGATGACGATGCCGTAGACAAGCCCCAGGTCGACGATGTTGATCCCCAGCTCGGGGTCGATGACGTCCTTCATCGCCTCCAGGACGTTCTCGGCGGCAAGGGTGCCCTGCTCGACAACATCCGTGCCGTCAATCTGCCGAGTGGGGGCGGTGCTCACTGCCTCCTCGCTCGCTCCGGCCACACCGAAGCGCTGCTCGACCGGCTCGGACTGAGCCATCGGGTTACTCATAGCTGTTCCTTTACTGCTCAGCGGGCTCGCCCGCGGTGGAAATGTCAATGCCGGACTTGGCCATGGCATCACGGAGCGCGTACCATCCAAGGAGGGCACACTTAACGCGGTTAGCGAATTGCGAAGTGGACTCCAGAGCGGCGGCATCACCAAGGTCATCGAGAATCTCATCATCGACACCGAGGTTACGCGAGTGCATCATGACTTCCATGTCCCGATAGAGACGAGCAATCTCGTCAGCGGACTTGCCTTCGGTCAGGTCGGTCATCATGGACAGGGAGGCACGCGAAATCGAGCATCCGTCGCCGTCCCACTGAATGGAGGCCAGGTGCTCGCCATCCATAGACACACCCAGTGTCACCTCGTCACCGCACGTGGGGTTGACCTGATGAGACGACGCATCCATGCCTGACGGATCGCCCTCGCCATGCTTTTCACGCGCGTGATCGAGAATCACCTGCTGGTACAACTGCTCAAGACTGCCCATGATTTCCTTTCCAGCCCAACATTTCTGAGCCGATTCTACCGGCCGAAGAAGCCACGTACCTTCGACAGACCATCGACAAGGCGCTCGATTTCCTCCGGAGTTGTCGTCGGAGCAACCGACGCGCGCGCGGAAGAACGCACCTGGAAGAATGTGTGAAGCGGAATCGCGCAATGATGGCCAACCCGAACCGCAACATCGACCGAGTCCATGAACTGGCCGACGTCGTGCGGGTGGACTCCGTCAACAGCAAAAGCCACAACGCCAATACGATCCGTGTCACTATCGGGGCCGAGGACCGAAATACCCTCGATCGACGAGATGCCCTCCAGCATCATCCGTGTCAGCATGTGCTCGTGTGCCTCGACGCGATCCATACCCAGCGTAGACAGGTAACGAAGCGCCTGCGCCCATCCGGCGACCTGGGCAACGGGCTGTGATCCCGCCTCGAAGCGCTCGGGCGGCGCCATGAACGTGGATTCCTCCATGGTCACCCATTCGATCATCGACCCACCTGTAAGGACCGGGGGCATCGCGGCAAGAAGATGACGACGTCCCCACAGCGCGCCCGCGCCCGTGGGGCCGAGCATCTTGTGGGAGGAAAAAACCGCAAAATCCACGTCAAGCGTTGACAGCTCGAGAGGCATGTGCGCGCTGGATTGGCATGTGTCGAGCAGGATGAGCGCGCCGACCGAACGCGCCGCGGCGGCGATGACCGCCGCCGGCGAGATCGCGCCGGTCACATTGGAGACGTGGGTGAAGGCAACGAGTCGCGTATTCGGGGTAATGACCGACAGCGTCTCCAGGTCGATGCGCCCGTCGGGAGTCAGATCGAGCCACGCGAGCTCGGCGCCGGTTCGCGCGCACAGCTGCTGCCACGGGACGATATTCGCGTGGTGCTCCGCCCGCGTACACACGATGCGGTCGCCCTCCCCCACCCGCAGTGCGGCGGAATCGGTGCCGCCGATGCCCTGGGAGGCATTGCCCATGCCGATGGCGACGAGGTTGATCGCCTCGGTAGCGTTCTTCGTCCACACGATCTCATCGGGAGCGCCCCCAATGAACGAGGCAAGGGCTCCTCGGGCGCTCTCGAACGCGTCGGTGGCCTCGTCGCCCAGCAGGTGAGTGCCCCGATGAACGGCCCCGTTGCGGAGGCGGTAGAAGTCGGCCTCGGCGTCGATGACGCACGTGGGTTTCTGCGAGGTCGCCGATGCGTCGAGGTAGGCGATCGGTGCGCCGCCGCGCCCGACGCGTTCCAGAATCGGGAAATCCGAACGAATCGCGTCGAGCTCGGCGGCGGTGAAGTCGGTCGGCACGGTGATCAGAGACCCAGGTACTTGTCGTAGCCGTTCTCTTCGAGCTCGTCTGCCAGCTCAGGTCCGCCCTGGGCGGCAACCCGGCCATCGACAAACACGTGAACGTGGCTGGGCTTGATGTAGCGCAGGATGCGCGTGTAGTGGGTGATGAGCATGATGCCGCAGCCAGTTTCACCGTGGACGCGGTTGACGCCTTCAGAGACGATGCGCAGGGCGTCAACGTCGAGACCGGAGTCGGTCTCGTCGAGGACCGCGAAGGAGGGCTTGAGGAGCTCCATCTGAAGGATCTCCAGGCGCTTCTTTTCTCCACCCGAGAAGCCGACGTTGACGTCGCGCTCGGCGAAATCGGGATCCATGCGGAGCTTTTCCATGGAGCCCTTCATGTCCTTGACCCACGAGCGAAGCGCGGGCGCCTGACCGTCAATCGCCGTCTTGGCGGTGCGCAGGAAGTTCGACACGGACACGCCGGCGACCTCCACGGGGTACTGCATGGCGAGGAAGAGGCCTGCCTTCGCGCGCTCGTCAACGCTCATCTCGGTGATCAGTTGGTCGTCCAGCCATGCCTCGCCCGACGTGATCTCGTAGTCCGGGTGGCCGGCCAGCGCGTAGGCCATGGTGGACTTACCGGAGCCGTTGGGGCCCATGATGGCGTGGATCTCGCCGGAGTTGATCGTGAGGTTGACGCCCTTGAGGATTTCCTTGGGGCCTTCGGCGGTCTCGACGGAGACGTGCAGGTCCTTGATGCGAAGAGTCGACATGTGTATTCCTTAAAGCTCAGTTGGTACGGGACTTGGCCAGCTCGGCCTCGACGGTTGCCATGAGGTGGTCAACCACCTCGGGGACACCGATCTGGTTGATCAGCTCGGCGAAGAAGCCGCGCACGACCAGTCGGCGCGCCTCGTCTTCGGCAACGCCGCGGCTCATCAGGTAGAAGAGCTGCTCGTCATCGAAACGGCCGGTCGCGGAGGCGTGCCCCGCCCCCTTGATCTCCCCGTTCTCGATCTCGAGGTTGGGCACCGAGTCGGCCTTCGCCCCCTCGGTGAGTACGAGGTTGCGGTTCAGCTCGTAGGTATCCGTGTCGTCGGCTGCCTCGCGGATGAGGCAGTCACCGATCCACACCGAGTGAGCGTCCTTGCCCTGGAGGGCACCCTTGTAGGTGACGCGCGAGTAGCAATTCGGCTGGGAGTGGTCGACAAAGACGCGGTGCTCAAGGTGCTGGCCGCCGTCCACGAAGTAAATGCCGAGCATGCTCAGCTCGGCGCCTGGGCCGCGGAAGTCCGTATCGGCGCACAGGCGCACGAGGTCGCCGCCGAAGGTGACGACGATGTGGGTTAGTTTCGAGTCACGGCCGAGCGCGAGGCGCTGGTTGGAAGCGTGCACGACGGTGTCGTCCCACTCCTGCAGGGACACGACGGTCAGGTCGGCGCTGTCGCCGGTCTCGACCTCCACTGTCTGGTTGAGGCCCGCGTCCGCGCTGCCCGTGTGCGACAGGATGACTGTCGCCTTGGAGAAGGCGCCGGCGCGCACCACGATGTGTTGGGCGCGCGTTCCGTTGATGTCGCGGACATTGATGCGGATCGGTCGGTCGAGCTGAGTGTCGGCCGGGATGTCGACGACGGTCGCGGTCTCGAAGCCGTTCCAGGCGACGACGGCGGTGCGGTCACCGGGGGCCAGGACGGTGCCCAGCCGCTTGTCGGCACGCGCGACGGTCTCCACGCCAACGCCTGCGGGGGCTTCCACCGATGCGGGCGCGTCACCCGCGTCGTAGTTGGCGGGTTCGAAGAGGCGTTCGATCCGACGCATCGGCGTGAATCGCCAGTCCTCCTCGCGTCCCCCCGGAACGGGAATCTCATCCAGGCGGAAGGAGGTTGGGCGGTCCGCGCGCGAGGGGTGGGCCTTGTCGCGAGTGCCCGCGCCGTGCGAGTGCGCCTTGTTCATGGTGTCGACAATAGTGTTGGGGGTGGTCATCAGCCGACGGATCCTTCCATCTGCAGTTCAATGAGGCGGTTGAGCTCGAGGGCGTACTCCATGGGAAGCTCTTTGGCGATGGGCTCGACGAAGCCGCGCACGATCGTCGCCATGGCCTCGTTCTCGTCCAGGCCTCGGCTCATGAGGTAGAACAGCTGGTCGGCGCTCACCTTGGTCACGGTGGCCTCGTGGCCCATCTCGACGTCGTCGGTGCGCACATCGACGTAGGGGTAGGTGTCGGTGCGGGAAACCTTGTCCACGAGGAGGGCATCGCACAGCACGTTGGACTTGGAGTGGCGCGCGCGCGCGTTGACTTGAACGAGGCCTCGGTAGGAGGTGCGTCCGCCACCGCGCGACACGGACTTGGAGACGATCGACGACGAGGTGCGGGGTGCCATGTGCACCATCTTCGCGCCGGTGTCCTGCTGCTGGCCGGGACCGGCGAAACCGATGGAGAGGGTTTCGCCGCGGGCGTGTTCACCCATCAGGAAGCAGGCGGGGTACTTCATGGTGATCGCGGCACCCATGTTGCCGTCGACCCACTCCATGGTGCCTCCCTCTTCGACGATCGCGCGCTGGGTCACCAGGTTGAGCACGTTGGTCGACCAGTTCTGAATGGTCGTATAGCGCACGCGCGCGTCCTTCTTGACGAAGATCTCGATGACGCCCGAGTGCAGGGAGTTCTCGTCGTAGATCGGGGCTGTGCATCCTTCGACGTAGTGAACGTAGGAGCCTTCGTCGGCGATGATGAGCGTGCGCTCGAACTGTCCCATCGCGGAGGTGTTGATCCGGAAGTACGCCTGCAGCGGGATGGTGACGTGAACCCCCTTGGGCACGTAGACAAAGGATCCACCGGACCAGGCCGCAGTGTTCAGTGCCGAGAACTTGTTGTCGCCGGCGGGCACGCACTTACCGAAGTACTCCTCGAAGACCTCGGGGTGCTCGCGCAGGCCGGTGTCCGTGTCGGTGAAGATGACACCCTGACGCTCCAGGTCCTCCTGGATCTGCTGGTAGACAACCTCGGACTCGTACTGCGCGGCAACACCGGACACCAGGCGTGACTTCTCGGCCTCGGGGATTCCGAGGCGGTCGTAGGTGTCGCGAATCTCCTCAGGGAGGTCTTCCCAGTCGTTGACCTGGCGGTCCGTGGGACGCACGTAGTACTTGAAAGCGTCGAAGTCCACGTGGGACAGGTCCGGCCCCCACGCGGGCATGGGCTTACGTTCAAAGAGCTCTAGCGCCTTGAGTCGCCGTTCCCGCATCCACTGGGGTTCGTCTTTGACGTCCGAGATGAATCGAACGATTTCTTCGTTAATGCCGGTGGGGACGTCCTTTGAATAGTCGTCGGAGTCGTGCCATCCGTACTCGTAACTGCCGATGGAACCGATGATCTCGTCATCGGTCATACGACGGTCCTCAGCGCCCGAGGCGGGTGCCTGCGTCATTGTTGTATCAACCTCTCGTTCTTACCTGTGTGCTACTTGCGTCGCACATTCCTCACCCCCGGGCGGATGAGGGGCATCCCCACGGGAATGTGGGTCGTGCACACGTGCCCTCCGCCGGCGAGCGTGGAAAGTCGTTGGACGTGGACGTCGAGGAGTTTGCCGAAGGCAATTGTCTCGGCGTCGCACAGCTGCGGGAAATCGCCCGCCACGCTCTGGATCGGGCAGTGCCCCTGGCAGAGCTGGACCGCGAGGGTGCCTCCCCCGATGTCGCGTACCGTCGCGGCGTAACCGTCTTGGGTCAGCGCGTCGGCGAGCGCCTGGGCGCGCACGCGAGGATCCGAACCCGCGTCGCGAACGATCGGCGCGTAGCGCCGCTCGATCTCTCGCGAGCGTGCCGCTGCGAAGGATTCGACGGCTTCCTCGCCGCCGACCTGTCCGAGGTAGCCGAGTGCCTTCGATGCGAGGTCGGAGTAGCCGTCGGCGAGATGAACGTGCGCGCGTTCGGTCGCGACGTAGTGCCGTGCAGGCCGACCCCGTCCGCGTTTGGTCGGGGCGTTTGGCTCCCGTTCGACTATTTCTTTGGACTCGAGCAGCAGCGTGATGTGGCGCCGAACGGCAGCCGTGGTCAGGCCCAGAACCTTCGCGATTGCCGACGCCGTGACGGGTCCCTTCTCGACGATGAGATCGAGCACCTGCTGCCGAGTTGTGGCGTCTGCTTCTTCTGCCACTTCTCCTCCGCTCCGGCGCAGCTGCCCTGCGCCTGTGTGTGCTTGTCTCACGGGAAGAGTCTACGCTAATTTCGATAGATCGGCGTTGCGAAAAGCCCGATAAGGTGTTATTCCTCCCACACGTCCAGGGACCTAAGACCTATTTGTTGATTGCTAGCGCATCCACGGAGCATCCGGGGACCGCAGTCCCTCCCACTGCCGTCCCCGCGCAGCGTGGGCGGCCAGGATTCCGAGGACCGCTGAGGGGTTGTGAAGACGCCCGGCCGCCACCATGTCGAGCGCCTCGGTCAGGCTCACCCACGCGTAGATCATCGCAGCCTCTTCGTCCTCACGCGCGAAGCTCTCGGCTGCCTGCGTCAGGTCTCGGGCGAGAAAGATCCGCAGCGGTTCCGTCGTACCCCCCGGGGAGGTGAAGAAGTCGACGAGGACGTCCCACCGGCGCGCTGTCAGGTCTGTCTCCTCGGCAAGCTCGCGCCTGGCGGCGACCAGGGGATCCTCACCGGCGATGTCGAGCAGGCCGGCCGGTATCTCCCACAGGAGGGCGCTGACGGGATGGCGGTACTGGCGCAGGAGCAGAATCTCCTCGGCGCCGCGCTCGCCACGCATCGCGACGACCGCGACCGCTCCGGGGTGGCGGGTGTACTGACGCACAACGGGCGCTTCCCCGTCGACAACGACGACATGGTCCTCCACGACGTCGACGATTCGTCCGCTCCACACGGTGTGACGCGACGTGACCTCGCGCGATGTCTTCTCGTCGGAAATCGCGAGAGCTTCCTCATGGGACAGGAAACGCATGTCCCTCCTCCTGTCTTTCGTGTTAACGCGCTGCGTCCAGGGCGCCTTCCGGATTCAACGGGACGGGTGGCAGGTTCGACGAGGCGCGAGAGGGCGCATCGAGACGCATCCACCTGCGGCCGCGTGTCCTACTTCGTGCTGGGTACGACGGATTGAGCGCCGTTGCCGACGCCGAAAGCGCGCGCACCGGAGCCGCCGTGGGCGAGGGCCAAAGCGGTGTCGACTGCGGCGAGGGTCGTGCCCACCGAATCGACCGTGGTAACGCCCGTCGCCGAGCCTCGCAGGTAGGTAATCATCGCGTCGCGGCTGGAGGCGTCACCGACCACGACACCGGAGGTCGAGCCGACGGCCTGGGCCAAGCCAGCCCAGGCATCGGAGCTCTTCGAAACTGCGGAGGGAGAGGCTGTGGCCTGCGGCTGCGCCTGCGCACGCGCTCCGATGGCAACGAGCGTCGAAGCACCACCGGCTGGGTCCTCGTTGACGGTCATAATGGGGGTGGACTGGTCGGTGAGAATCTGACGAAGCAGGTCGGTTTCCGCGCCCGTTGAGGATAGAACCTGGGCGATGGCGTATCCAACGATACCGTCCGCACTGGCTGTCTTCGCACCACCCGAGCTGAGATGCGACGCCAGCGTCGCAGACAGCGTCGTACGATACTGGCTCATGGAGGTTGACTCCCAGTTGTCCGTCAGGCTGACCCGACCGACAACGCTTGCGCCGGCGTCGGTCAGCGTTGAGCGAATCGCGCTGACGTCGTCCTCGGAAGCTCCCGGCAGCACGACAAGGGCAACCTGGCGGCCCGCAAGCGAGCCCGCGAGAGTGGAGGAGGCCAGTGCCTTCAACCCGGCCGCTTCGGCTTCTGCGTGCGCGCTGGCCGCAGGGTCCACGGTCGTGGTCGCGCCGGAGGAGCTCACGCCCGCGCGAATCCGGGTTTGCAGCGGTCCCGCGCCGAGTACGACGCCAACCGCCAGGGCGACGAAAATACCGATGATGGACACGACGTGGTAACGGAAGTTGATCATAGGGTTCCTCCAGCAAAGTGCGTGAGCGAGGACAGCAGGGACGTCACAGGTTCGAGAAGATCGTGCCCCCAGGGCGTTGACCAGAGGGCCACGCCCATCAAGCCGATGGCGACCAGGGCGAGCAGGACGAGCGTCCATCCACGAGGACGAGGACGGAAGGTTGCCGCGACCCCGCGGGCGCCGATTAGGCGAGATCCGGCGGCGAGGCGGGAGAAGAAGGCCGGGGCGACGAGCGCCCGGCCAGCGTCGACGAGCTCATTCTCTCCATAGGAGACACCGACGGTGACGATCGCACTCGCTGAGGAGTGAGCCGCCACCACGATCGCTGCATCGACGGACGTGCCCGCCATCACGACGGACTCGTAGACGACGCCCATTTTGTCGAGCCTCTCGGCACCCGGTGCCAGGCCGTCGCCGCCAACGCGCACGATGAAGGTGCGGGCGCTCCGGATCGCCTTCTCGCTCATGAGGTCGGCGTCTCCGATCACCGCGTCGAGGGGCACGTGCGCTGCGAGCGCCACGTCAGCGCCGGAGTCGACGGCGATAATGAAGGGTGCGGCTTCGGCACGCCAGCGAGCGAGCGCACGCAACTCCTCGCGCGCCTCGGCCGATCCCGTGATCAGCACAATGGGGCGGTCACCGACGCGCGGGAGCGCGGGGACGTCAACGCCTCTGAGCACCGTGGCTCCGTCCTTGGCAAGGTAGTCCTCTATCGCGCCTTCGAATCCCGCAAAAAGCGTCGCGGAGTCGGCCACCTCAACGTCCAGGTCATCGCGGGTGACGGCTTTGCCGGTGGCGATCACCGTGCCATCCAGGAGCACCTTTCCCCCGACGAGCGTGACCTCCTGCCCCTCGCGCAGGGACATGATGTCTTGGCCGAGATCATCCACGAGGGTGATTCCCGCGTCAAGGATGACCTTCGGCCCCATCGCTCGCGTGCGCCCGGTCAGCGACGGCTGGGCATTCAAGATCGCACTCGGACCCGCCGCGACCAGCGCCTCGGCGCTGTCGCGGTCCAGGTCCGCGACGTTGATGACCGCCATGTCGGACTTTTCGAGGCGCGTGGCCAGGTGCTTGGGCCGGTCGTCGATGCGGACGCGCCCCGACCTCGGTCGCGCATCCCGTGAAAGTGTCTCGCTCATCCCTGCGATTGTGACACGGCGGAGGCCAAGACGTGCGAAGCGTGGCGGCGCGCCGCCTCTGAGTGCGGATCGCCACCCATCATGCGCGTCAGTTCCGCCTCGCGCTGCGCGCCTTGGACCGAGCGAACGCTGGTCGTTCCGTTCTCCTTCTCGATGACGAGGTGCTGGTCGCCGAATGCGGCCACCTGGGCGAGGTGCGTGACGACGATGACCTGTCGCGACTGGGCCAGGCGCTTCAGGCGGGCGCCGACCTCGGTCGCGGTCTGGCCGCCGATGCCCGCATCGATCTCATCGAAGATGAAGGTGGAGGAGGCCTCGGTTTGCCCGAGCATGAGTTCGAGTGCGAGCATGACGCGTGACAGCTCACCGCCTGAGGCTCCCTGGCCGAGCGGGCGGGCGGGCGCGTGCGGGTGGGGCTGGAGGCGGAACATGACCGTCTCGCAGCCGTGGGAGGACGGTTTGGTCGCGCCAAGGTCAATGTGTAGGGTCGCGTCGGGCATGGCGAGGGCGTGCAATTCCTCGTTGACGCCCGCGGCGAGTTTGCGCGCCAGGCGCGTGCGTGACTGGGTGAGGAGGCGCCCGCGGGAGAGCACGCGTTCCTGGGCGGAAGCGAGTTCCTGTTCGACGAGGGCTGGATCCGAGCTCGGCTTCGAGAGCTCGGCCACGCGTGCGTTGGCGTTCGTCCTCCATTCCAGCAGCGACTCGATGTCGGCCGCGCGCCCCCGCAGTGCGTCTCTCATCGCGGCACGTCGCGCGTGGATTTGCGCGAGCCGGGCCGGGTCCGCATCAAGGTGGGACAGGTAGGAGGCCGTGTCGTCAGCGAGCGCTTCGAGTTCGAGCACCTGGCTGCGCGTGCGAGCCACCATCTCAGCCAGGCTTTCGTCAAACCGCAGCGCTTCGTCGAGTCGCGCGTAGGCGCTGCGGGTCGCCTCAAGCGCGCCAGCGTAGTCTGAGCGCTCGTCCCCTCTCAGGCAGGTCACACACTGTTCCAGCAGCGCTCGCAGATCTTCGACGTTGGTCAGGCGCGCGGCTTCACGGGTGAGCTCTTCCTCTTCGCCCACGTGAGGATCGAGTTCGTCGATCTGAGCGATCGCCGAACGCAGATCCTCGAGTTCTTCTGCTCGCTCGCTCGCGTCAAAGCGCAGCGAATCGAGGCGCCGCTTGACCTCGACCGCCTCTCGGAATGCCGAGCGATACTCCTTCAGGAGCGCGCGGTGTTGCGCGCCCCCGAACTGATCGAGCGCGCGGCGTTGGGCGGCCTCGCCCGTGAGTCGGATCTGGTCAGCTTGGCCGTGAATCGTCACCATCGCCCCGACAATATCCGACAGGGCCGAGGCGGGAACGGGCCGTGACCCCAGGTGTGCCCGCGAGCGTCCGGCTGCTCGGACGCTGCGCCCGACGATGAGTTCTCCGTTCTCGACGACGCCGCCGAGTTCCTCGACCGCTGCCTCGATGTCGGCAGGGACCGAGAAAATCCCGTCAACGCTGAGGCTTTCCTCGCCGCTGCGCACGAGCGCCGTGTCCGCGCGCGCACCGAGGAGGAGCTGGAGGCTGCTGAGCACCATCGTCTTGCCGGCTCCCGTCTCGCCGGTAACGACGGTGAGTCCGGGGGCGAAGTCGACGTGAGCTGAGGCGATAACCCCGAGGTTGGCGATATCGAGAGATTCGATCACTGTCCCCCGTCCCTCCATCCGCGGGCCGGTAGGTTGAACTTGTTGACGAGGCGCGCCGAGAAAGGCGTGTCGTCAACGCGCACGAGGCGAACCGCAGAGGCGCCGACACGCGCCCGCACGACAGCCCCCGCGGGAACGGTGATGCGTCGTAAGCCATCGCACCACATCTCCGGGTCGCTCCACGTGTCCTCCAGGACCACGATCTCCACGCACGCGGACGGCCCGACAACGAGGGGACGGGTGAAGAGTCCGTGCGCCGCCAGGGGTGCGACGACGATCGCCTCCGTATCGGGCCAGACGACCGGGCCGCCGGCCGAAAAGGAGTAGGCGGTGGAACCGGTCGGCGTGGAGAGGATCATTCCGTCGGCACCGTACGTCGACACTTCCTGCCCGTCGACGACGAGGGCGAAGTGAACTGGGTGGGCAACGTCCGTGTGCATGATAACGGCCTCGTTGAGCGCCCAATCGTGGGCTGTTGTCGCATCGGGACGTTCCATCGCCACATCGAGCGTCATGCGTTCTTCCACCGCGAAGTCGCCTTCGGCGATCTTGCGGGCGAGGTCCCCCGTGCCCGTGGCGGCGAGCTCGGTTAAGAAGCCCATGTGGCCGGCGTTGACCCCCAAAAGCGGCACGCCGAGTGCTCGCGCGCTTGACGCTGCGGCGAGGAACGTGCCGTCGCCGCCGATCGAGAGCACCATGTCGATGCCGCCGACTGCTGCGTCCTCGACGACGTCGATGCCGCGCGCCCGCAGTGCTTGCGCGAGCGTCACCGCGCTGGTGGCGGCGTTGGTGCGGTGGCGGTGACGAACCATGAGAACTCGCGTCATGACGTACCTCCTGCTGGTCCTTCAGCCACAGCCCGGCGAATGCAGCCGGTCAGGTCTTGCGCCGCGATCGGGTGCGGGTGGGAGCGGCGCATGTGAATGAAGTACTCAACGTTACCGCTCGGGCCGGGCAGCGGGGATGCGGCGACTGCGGCGATGTCGAGTCCGAGATTGATGGCGCAACGGGCCACCTTGTCGACGGTTTCGACGTGGTGCTCCGGATTGCGCACCACTCCCCCGCGGCCGAGCCGTTCTTTGCCGATCTCAAATTGCGGCTTGACCATGAGAAGAAAATCGGCGTCGGCCGCGGCCGCGGCGACCAGGGCCGGGAGAACGAGTGTTAGCGAGATGAAGGACATGTCACCGACAACGAGCTCGGGTGCCGGGGCGACTGCGGCGGGGTCGAGCGTGCGCACGTTGGTTCGATCGTGGACCTCAACGCGGGGGTCGGCCTGCAGCTTCCACGCGAGCTGCCCGTAGCCGACGTCGACGGCCACGACTGATGCTGCTCCGCGCCGCAGCAGGACGTCGGTAAAGCCTCCCGTCGATGCCCCCGCGTCGAGGGCTCGACGGCCACGGATACGCGGAGCCCGATCGCCGAGCGCGTCGAGGACGCCGGCAAGCTTGTGTGCGCCGCGCGAGACGTAGTCGGCCTCGTCTGACTCGGCAACGACGATTGCCTGGGCGGGGTCCATCTGGCGCGCTGCCTTGAGCACAACCTGGCCGTCGAGTTTGACTCGCCCTTCTTCGATCATCCGCGCTGCGCTGGAGCGGGACGGGGCGATCCCGCGGCGCACCAGCTCGGAGTCGATGCGTCGCAGTTTCACTCGCCCGTCCCTCTCACCGTGCGGACAGTGGGATGTGGCGAGGCGCCGGCAGCCGCCGCCGCATCGGGGCCGGACAGCGCCTGGCGCAGCTGCGCCTCGATCTGCTTCAACGTCTCGGCCTGGGAGGGGGCGTCAAGCAGATCAAAGCCGACCAACCGCGCTTCGACCTGTGTGCGTAGGCTCATCACTCCTCGTCGTCCAGGTCCGCTGTGCGTGCGAGAAGCTCTTCCAACTCTTCTTCGCCGGGCAGGAAGGTGGGCGTCTCTTCTCCCGGCTCGGGCAGCTCGTCCGCCGTGGCGGTGGCTGCGAGGATGTCGTCTCCGCGTTCCTCGCCCGCGGCTGCTTCGGGCGCGCGCACGATGCCGGACGGATCGTCGTTGTCCACGACGCTCATCTCGGGGCATGTCACGGGCTCTCCGGCCGCGTCCGCGTACTCCCAGGCGGCTGCGGCAAGTGCGCGGTAAGAGTCGATCGACACGGTGACCGGCACAGTGAGCTCGACGTCGTCGAGCATCAGCGAACCCGAACGGGTGACCTTGGCGACCTGCGAGACGCCGCACGTCCACGTGCCATCGCGGTGGTGTTTCGGCGCGGGGTGAGACTCCAGGAGTCCACGCATGTCGATGGCGAGGTAACTCGGGCGCTGGCCACGCGGGGCTCGGATGACGTCACGAGCCTGGTGCACGCCGGTCAGCACGTGCATGGCGGGAATGCCAGCGGCGACCGCACCCATGATGTCGGTTTCGAGGCGGTCACCCACGGCCAGCGGGTTCGTCGCTCCGACCAGCGCGCTGGCGCGCCGATAGATTCCGGGCTCGGGCTTGCCTCCCGCTGTGGGGCGCTTGCGGGTCGCGTGCGTGATGGCGCGCACCAGCGAACCGTTGCCCAGCGCCTGGCCGCGCTCGACCGGCAGCGTCGCGTCAAGGTTCGACGCGTAGAAAGCTGCGCCCCGCTCAATGGCGAAAGCACCCTCGGACAGCGCCGCCCAGTCGACCTCCTTGTCGAGGCCCTGAACCACGGCGGCCGGCGACTCATCGGCGCTGCCCACCAGCGTGAAACCCTGTTCTTCGACGGCGAGACGCAAGCCGGGGCCGCCGAGGACAAACACCTTGGATCCCTCGTCGAGTTCTTCGGCCATGATGGCGGCGATGTCCATGGCCGAGGTCATGACCATGTCGGCGTTCGCATCGAAATCCATCCCGTTCAGCTTCTCAGCCACCTGGGCAGGCGTACGCATCGCGTTGTTGGTAACGAACGCTGAGCTCATGCCCGTCTGACGCGCTTCGATCACGGAGGCGGCGGCGTGCTCAATGCGCTCATCGCCAGACCAGGCGGTGCCATCGAGGTCGAGGAGTGCGCAATCGAACTCTTCGGCGAGCGCCGATCCGGAGCCTCGCAGCGCCGAGCGCTTATTGTCGACATCGGCGTCCTGGAAGAGGGCAACGTCAATAATGTCCGTATCCTCGACCGGCGCGGGCATAGCTTCGAGGACGTCGGCTGCCTCGGCGTCCCTTCCAAGTTCGGTGAGGCGTTCGGCCTTGACCTCCATCAGGCGGCGTCGGAGCTCGTCGTCGGCTGCCTCAGGCAGTACTGCGAGCGCATCGTCGACGATGACAAGGCCGACGTCCGACTGTCCTAGGTCGGCGCGCGCCCCGGAAGAGACGAGGACCAGTTCGACCTGTTCGGCGAGATCGAGACTTGTGGCGTCGGTTGCCTCGATGATCTCGACGGCTTTGTCGGGGTGTCCGAGGCCTCGCTCCGCATCGGCTTCGATAGCCCTCAGAGACGAGTCCGCCCTCATGCGGCGCACGGCTCGCACCTCGCGCAGCGCCTCCTCGTAGCGTCCCGACGCATAGGCCGTCAGTGCGGCAGCCTCACGCACCACGTCGACGCGACCGGCTCGGCTCACGGCCGCCTGCGCGTGCTGATACGCGGCCTCCGGGTCGAGGTCGATCAGCTGCCCGGCCAGCACGAGGTGGCGAGCGACAATGTCACGGTTGGGGCCTGACAGCGTCGTCAGCGCGCGCAGTGCCTGCGCATCTAGTTCGTCAGCGCTGACACCTGCGGGAATAGTCGGCTCATCACCGTTGGGAGCAACGTACTCCTCGATGGACGAGTGGTTCTGGTACTTGGAGTCCTGACGACCTCCGCGCTCCCCACGGAACCCACCGCGGCGTTCGTCGCGATCGAAGCGAGCCCCACCGCGGCGATCATCACGACGCTGATAACCACCACGACCACGACCACGCTCATCACGATCCCCGTAGCCCGAGCGCTGACCATCACGGCCACCGAAGTCCCGACGCCCACCATCGCCGCGCTCCTCACGGAACCCACCGCGGCGATCATCACGACGCTGATAACCACCACGACCGCGACCGCGCTCATCACGATCCCCGTAGCCCGAGCGCTGACCATCACGGCCGCCGAAGTCCCGACGCCCACCATCGCCGCGCTCCTCACGGAACCCACCGCGGCGTTCGTCGCGATCGAAGCGAGCCCCACCGCGGCGATC
>ERZ772945.16-NODE-16-length-142349-cov-8.679965_pt1 | contig 142349 bp, 119 predicted proteins | sample MGYA00511681_ERZ772945 | MGnify/ENA primary metagenome ERZ772945 (study PRJEB29015, sample SAMEA2737943) | human oral metagenome | biome: human oral; feature: human-associated habitat; material: dental | place: China | collected 2143 ...
TATGCCTGTCTTAATATTTTCATAAGTTATTGAAATACAATAATTTATGAAAATACGAAAATAAGCCTGATAAATTAACTGCTTTTACCAGTCAAGTGAGGAATATTTTGTCGGGCAAAAGAGAGGAGAATGAATAGGGATGATTAAAAGATTTTTGAGCTTCTTTCTTGCTTTTTTGATGACAGTTTTTTTGTTATATCCGGGCAAGACGGCCTTTGCGGAGACAGGTTCACAAGTCGATGCAAAACTGACAAATGTGAGTATACAGGACAGCGACGGCAACCCCGTAACAGAGGTGCCAGTCGATCAGATTCTGAAATTAGTTATGGACTGGCATGTTGACCAGATTGTTCATGACGGGGATTATTTTGATATCGATATCCCCAAAGAATTGGACATGACAACGTCCGCTACGAATCCTTTGACCTTTGATCTTACGGATCAGAACGGAACGAAGGTTGCAACGGCTGAGATTATCAGCAGGCCAACGGCTACTGCGACGACAGGCGGCGGGAAAATCCGCGTTAAATTTAACCACAATGCCGAGGGACTGCATAATATTACCGGGCAGATGTATGTCTATATGATCTTGAATAAGAAAGGGGTTACGATCAATAAGGTAAACCCCATTGAAATGAAAGTGAACGGCAGAACCGATTTGACACCCCCGCCGACGAAAATCGGTGTCAAGCCGGGAGCCAATACCTCCGATCAGGTGTTCGGTAAATTTGCCAAGGCTTCCGATGCCAGTCATCCCGGGGTGGCCGGCTGGGCTCTGCGAATCAATCAGGCCAAGAAGGATTTAAAGCATGTCGTGATCAGAGATTCCATCACGTCAGGGAACGGTCACTACCTGGATCCCCTGCCGAACGGTGCGAATGAGCAGTTCAAGCTCATGAAGTGTGAGTATGACGCGAGCGGAAATCCAACCAGCTGGGATGGAGAGATCGTAGACCTGACCGGAAAGGTAAAATTCAATACCGATAAGACTTCATTTGAAATTGATCTGGGAGATATCGGAACGCAGTCTTATTTCCTTTCCTATAAGACAACGGTAGATTACGGAGACCCGGTTCAGACAAATCAGGCCAATATGACGGCGGACACCATTACGCCCGTAGATCAGAAGAGTACCTGGAAAAAGAGATCCGGCGGCGGAAGTATGGCCGGTGACCTCGCCAAGAAGTTGAAACTTCGCAAGGTTGATGCGGAAGATAACACGAAGGCCCTTGCCAATGCCGAATTTGAAGTGACCAAGCCCGATGGAAGTAAGTTCACTTTGACGACAGGGGCAGATGGTACGGTCACTTCCGGCCTTTTGATACCGGGTAAGTATAAAGTCCGGGAGACGAAAGCCCCGCAGGGCTATTTACTGGATTCTACCGAATATACCGTTGATATAGCGAGCGACGTAGGAACGATCCTGACAGTAAAAGATAAATTAAACGCAACGTCAGTGAAGGTGACCAAGCAGTGGGTCGGGACGCCCGCGGCCAGCGTGGAGATCAAGCTCTTTGCCGACGGCCAGGACGCGAACAAGTCACTGACCTTGAATGCGGCGGGCAACTGGGAGGGCAAGTTTGAGAACCTGCCCAAGTACAAGGCGGATGGAAGCGAAATCGTCTATACGGTCCGGGAGACGCCGGTTGCCGGATACACGACGGCGATGACAGGCGATGCCGCGAACGGCTTTACCATCACCAACACGATTGCGGGCAAGGTGTCCGTACCGGTCGAGAAGAAGTGGGTCGGCCCCAAGGGGGCGTCCGCAACCATGCATCTGTATGCCAACGGGGCAGATACGGGCAAGAGCATCACGCTCGATGAGACCAATCACTGGCAGTATACCTTCGCCGATCTGGAGAAGTATGACCATGGCAATGAGATCCAGTATACGATCGTAGAGGATCCGATCGCCAACTACGACTCACAGACGACGGGAGACGCCAGCCAGGGATTCGTCGTCACCAACAGCAACACGGAGAAGATCGATGTCCCGGTCAAGAAGCAGTGGGTCGGGACGCCCGCGGCCAGCGTGGAGATCAAGCTCTTTGCCGACGGCCAGGACGCGAACAAGTCACTGACCTTGAATGCGGCGGGCAACTGGGAGGGCAAGTTCGAGAACCTGCCCAAGTACAAGGCGGATGGAAGCGAAATCGTCTATACGGTCCAGGAGACACCGGTTGCCGGGTACACGACGACAATCGAGGGCGATACGGAGCATGGGTATGTTGTTACAAATAAGGCGAATGTAACGAAGAAGGACAAGCCCAAGAAGCCCGGATCAACACCTAAGGCGCCAAAGACAGGTGATCTTGGCAACGTGGATTGGTACATGTTCACGGCTTTTGCCTCTTTACAGGCACTGATTGTGTTTGCTCTGTTAAAGAGAAGAAAGGCAAATGAGAAGTGACTTCCATTTTGATCTGATTGCTAAGCCGATGAACAGGGCGGGTTCCTGCGGGAATCCGCTCTGTTTCGATACAGAGGCGGGCGCAAGATAGAGATCTTACAGCTTGGATTGAATGTAGACTGGATTTGAAGTAGAATAACTGACAGAAATGCATCGAAGATGGGGGCGGGACCGGACGAGTCTCTCCCCCTTCTTTATCAGACGCAAGAGGCCCCGGACAGGGACACAGCACCAAAGGAGGTAGCCATGCGACATCTGATGAGCCCCATGGATCTGTCAGTAGAGGAGATCGATCGGCTGATGGATCTGGCGGCGGACATGAAGGCGGATCCAGACCGATACGCCCACAGCCTGGAGGGAAAAATCCTGGCGACCTGCTTTTATGAGCCGTCCACCAGAACCCGTCTCTCCTTTGAATCGGCCATGCTGCACCTGGGGGGCAAGACCCTGGGCTTCGCTTCCGCCAACTCCTCCTCCGCGGCTAAGGGAGAGTCCGTAGCCGATACCATCCGGGTCATCTCTTCCTTCGCGGATATCTGCGCCATGCGCCATCCCAAGGAGGGAGCTCCTCTGGTGGCCAGTCTCCACTCAGAGATTCCGGTGATCAATGCCGGTGACGGGGGACACCAGCACCCCACCCAGACTTTGACAGATCTCTTTACCATCCATACGCTCAGGGGCAGCATTGACCACCTTGTGGTCGGCCTCTGCGGGGACCTCAAGTTCGGCCGCACAGTTCACTCTCTGATCACGGCCATGTCCCGCTACGAGGGCATTTCCTTTGTGCTTATCTCACCTCCGGAGCTGCGCGTGCCCGGTTACATCCGGGAGGATGTCCTGGAGGCCAATCACATTCCCTACCGGGAGGTGGTCAGCCTGGATGAGCTCATGCCGGAACTGGATATTCTCTACATGACCAGGGTGCAGAAGGAGCGCTTCTTCAATGAGGAGGACTACCTGCGCATGAAGGACTTCTACATCCTGACCCCGGAGAAGATGAAAAGGGCAAGAAAGGATATGTTCGTTCTTCATCCCCTGCCCCGTGTCAATGAGATCTCCGTTGAGGTGGATCAGGATCCGAGAGCTGCCTACTTCCACCAGGTCGAGTGCGGACGCTATATTCGCCAGGCACTGATTCTCTCTCTGTTGGGAAAGTCCGATGTCCTTGGACAGACAGAGCGCCTGGGAAAGTCAGACGTCCTCGGAGAGATGGAGCCGGTCACTTCTGATTCGGCCGGCAGCACTGCCGCGGACAGGCCTTTCGAGGGCCAGCCGGGCCGGGAATGTGCCGGGGAGACTTGCCCGGGATCTGAGCGAGCCGATGACACAAGGAGCGAAAAGGAGGCGGCCAATGCTTAACATCAGCGGAATTCAGGAGGGCTTTGTCTTAGACCACATCAAGGCCGGTATGAGTATGCGCATCTATAACGATCTGGGACTTGCGGACAGGGACTGCACCGTGGCCATGATCATGAATGCCAGATCCAATAAGATGGGTCGCAAGGATATGCTCAAGGTGGAGTGCCCTATCGACGCCATTGATCTGGATGTCCTGGGCTTCATCGACCACAACATCACGGTCAACGTCATCAAAGACAATCAGATCTGCGAGAAGCGAAAGCTGCGTCTGCCGAAGCGGATTAAGAATGTCATTCGCTGCAAGAATCCCCGCTGCATCTCCTCCATTGAGCAGGAATTGGATCAGATCTTTCTGTTGACGGATGAGGAGAATGAGGTCTACCGCTGCAAGTACTGTGAGGAGCAGTACAAGCGGGGCGATCACAAGAGATAAGTTCGGAAATTGTTCAGGATGCGACAGTGAGGCATATGTGATGCGGCGGTGAGGCATATGTTCCGCAGGGATTCGATTGTCCTGAGTCGGGACAATTGGAATCGGGCGAATCCCTTTCACATGCAAGAGGTCTTCTATGGCAAAGTATGCGGATGTCATCATCGACATCTCCAGGGGACAACTGGATAAGAGCTTTCAGTACCGGATCCCCGCGGAGCTGGAGGATCGCATTCGCATCGGGAGCCGGGTGAGGGTCTCCTTCGGTTCCGACCGGCGCAAGATCAGGGGCTATGTCATCGGCATCTCCGAAAAAGCGAAGCTGGAGGAAGCTAAGATTCGCCCCATTGACGGGACGGTGAGGGATGCAATCGACATCGAGTCCCAGCTGATCTCCCTTGCGGTCTGGATGAAGGACCACTACGGATCCACCTTAAACCAGGCCTTGAAGACGGTCCTGCCCATCAAGGTCAAGGTGGCCGCCAGAGAGAAGAAGAACCTGCGATTGCTTCTTCCCCCGGAGGAGGCCAGAGGTGAGCTTGCCTGTATGCGGGCGAGAAAGCGGCACTCAGTGGCAAAGGAGCGGCTTCTTGAGGCTCTGATTCAGGATCAGAGCCTGCCCTGGGAGCTGGTCACAGGGGAGTTGAATATCCCGTCCGCCAGTATCCGCGACTTAGAGAAGAGGGGATGGCTTGCGGTCGAGTCCTTCCGCAGTATGCGAAATCCCCTCGCGGCCCTGCAAAAGAGTGAGAAGAGAATTTGGCTCAATGAACAGCAGGAGCAGGTCTTTCAGACTTTTGCCGCTGACTGGGACCTGGGCAGGCGGGGGACCTATCTGCTCTATGGCGTCACGGGGAGCGGCAAGACCCAGGTCTACATGGAGATGATCGCCAAGGTTCTCTCCCAGAGGAAAGAAGCGATCGTTTTGATCCCGGAGATCTCCCTGACCTATCAGACGGTCATGCACTTCTACTCCCGCTTTGGAGACCAGGTTTCCATCCTGAATTCCCGCATGTCGGCGGGCGAGCGGTCTGATCAGTTTGAACGGGCCAAGGAGGAAAAGGTCCGGATCATGGTCGGTCCCCGATCGGCCCTCTTTACCCCTTTTCCCAATCTGGGGCTGATTGTCATTGACGAGGAGCACGAGAATTCTTATAAGTCGGAGACAGTACCCAAGTATCACGCCAGAGAGACAGCCGTAGAAAGGGCCCGTCTGTCTTCTGCCTCTGTGGTCCTGGGTTCTGCCACCCCTTCCCTGGAGGCGTTTTCCAGGGCCAAGAGAGGAGAGTACAGCCTCCTGTCCCTGCCCTCCCGCGTCGAGAACAGGGCCCTGCCTGACTGTCAGGTTGTGGACTTAAGAGAGGAATTAAGGGAGGGGAACCGGTCTGTGATCAGCCGCCGTCTGGGACAGCTGATCACAGACCGGCTTAAAAAGAAGGAACAGATCATGCTCTTTATCAACCGCAGGGGGATGGCCGGCTTCGTTTCTTGTCGCTCCTGCGGCTCTGTGATAAAATGTCCCCACTGTGAGGTCGCCCTGACACTCCATAAGAACGGGCGTATGAGCTGTCACTACTGCGGCTACTCCATGCCGGCCCCCAGGACCTGCCCCAGATGTGGGTCCAGATTCATTGGCGGGATGCGGGCCGGAACTGAGAAGTTTGAGGAGGTCATCCGGCGGACCTTCCCCGGGGCAAGAGTTCTTCGCATGGATGCGGACACCACCAGGTCTAAGGGGGGATATCAGAGAATTCTTGGGGCCTTCGCTAATCAGGAGGCCGATATTCTGATCGGGACTCAGATGATAGTCAAGGGGCACGACTTTCCCAATGTCACCTTAGTCGCTGCTCTGGCGGCGGACCTGTCCTTGAATTCCAGCGACTTCCGCGGAGCGGAGCGGACATTTCAGCTCCTCTGCCAGGCTGCCGGGAGAGCCGGACGGGGGGACAGGCCCGGGAAGATGGTCATTCAGACCTACCAGCCCGGGCATTTTGCGATCGTGGATGCCGCAAGGCAGGATTACGAGAGCTTCTATGATCAGGAAATGGCATATCGGTCGCTGATGTCTTATCCCCCTGCCGCCCATATGCTGGTCGTTCAGATCATGTCGGATTCAGAGCAGGCGGCGGAATCGGCGGCAGCTCTTTTTGCGGAGCTTCTTCGCAGGGCCCGACCCGAGGGCAGGATTGACGGTCCGGTCAAGGCAAGGATTGCAAAGCTTGCAGACGTCTACAGGCAGGCTATTTATATCCGCGATGAGGACTATGACCTGCTGATCGAGGACAAGAACCGGATTGAGGATCGCCTCCTGGCTGACAGATCTCTGCGGGCAGTCAATGTCTGGTTCGACTTTGACCCTATGAATGCCTTTTGATGACAGGCAATGATACGTAATGATAAGAGATATGAAATTGGAGAAGGGATTCTCCATTCAAAAGAGATAATCCGGGAGAGAAAAGTATGGCTATTCGAGAAATTCGCATAGACGGAGACCCTATATTAAAGAAGGTCTGCAGGCCCGTCAGCAAACTGTCTGACCGGCAGCAGGAGCTGATCGACGACATGCTGGAGACCATGTATGAGGCCAATGGCGTGGGGCTGGCCGCGCCCCAGGTGGGCGTGCTGCGCCGCATCGTCGTCATCGATGTGGGCGAGGGCCCTCTGGTGATGGTTAATCCCGAGATTACAGAGAAGGACGGAGAGCAGACCGGTGAGGAGGGCTGTCTGTCTGTTCCCGGCAAGGCCGCGATCGTCACCCGCCCGGAGCACGTGATCGCGCGGGCGCTCGATCGGAATATGAAGGAATTCTCTGTCGAGGGAACCGGCCTTTTAGCCAGAGCCATCTGCCATGAGCTGGATCATTTGGACGGGCACATGTACACGGAGATCGCCGAGAGCCCTCTGATGGATGTGAAATACGACGAGGAAGAGGAGATCGAATGAAGATCATCTTTATGGGAACACCGGATTTCGCGGTAGAGATTCTGGACGCGCTGCTTGAGGCCGGACATGAGATCTCTCTGGTCGTGACCCAGCCGGATAAGCCCAGGGGGAGGAAGAAGCTTCTGACTCCGCCGGAGGTCAAGCAGTACGCGACAGAGCATGGGATTGAAGTCTTTCAGCCCGCAAAAATCCGCCGGGCGGAGGCCGTCGCAAGGCTGGCGCAATATCCCGCGGATGTCGCGGTTGTGGCTGCCTTTGGTCAGATCCTTCCCGAGGAGATACTCAAGATGCCACGTCTGGGCTGCGTCAATGTTCACGCGTCCCTGCTTCCCAGGTATCGGGGTGCGGCGCCCATCCAGTGGGCCGTCTTAAACGGGGACGCGACGAGCGGAGTGACCACCATGCAGATGGGGGTGGGGCTGGATGATGGAGATATTTTAGAGCAGGAGGAAATTCCTTTGGATCCTCATGAGACGGGTGCCTCTCTCTTTGCCCGCCTGGCCGCGGTCAGCCGGGGGTTGATTGTCAGGACTCTGGAGGATCTGGACGCGGGGAGGATTCAAGCCAGGCCCCAGGATCCCGGTCTGGTCAGCCATGTCGGCATGATCCGAAAGGACATGGGCCGACTGGACTTCTCCCGCCCCGCCGATGAGCTGGAGCGCATGATCCGGGGGTTAAACTCCTGGCCTTCAGCTTTTACCTCCTATCAGGGAGAAACCCTTAAGATCTGGAGAGCCGGAGTCCTGGAGGACGAGTGCCCATCGGCGGAGGATCCGCGCGACGAAGAGGACAGGAGGGGGCCGGACGCCGCGCGTGTGCCGCAGGCGATCAGTACCATCGGGTCTTCGGCCGTCTGCCCCGGGAAAATTTTTGCCCTGACGGATGATGCGATTTATGTCAAGTGCGGCAGGGGGCTCCTGCGGATTGAAGAGCTTCAGAAGGCCGGAAAAAAGATGATGCCTGCGGCTGACTTCCTCCGCGGCCACAGGATGGAAGTCGGCCAGAGCCTGGGACAGTAAGAGAGAGCATTTCCGATTATGAATGAGAGAGAGATTGTACTTCAGATACTGTCTGCGGTCTTAGAGGAGGGAGCCTACTCCCACCTCCTGCTGCAGGCAGTTCTTGATAAATACGCCTATTTGGATAAGCGGCAGAGGGCCTTCATCAGCCGTCTTACCGTGGGGGTTATCGAGCGCAAAATCAGTCTGGATTATATTTTGAACCACTATTCCAGGACGCCGGTGAAAAAGATGAAGCCCATGATCCGCAACAGCCTGCGCATGGGCCTCTATCAGATTCTCTATATGGATGCAGTGCCTGATTCCGCGGCCTGTAATGAGTCGGTCAAACTGATTGCCAGGCGCTATCGGCCTCTCAGGGGATTTGTCAATGGTCTTTTGCGCAATATCGCCAGACATCGGCAGGAGGCCCTGTCTCTTCTGAAAGACGCGTCGCCCGGCGTCCGCTATTCCATGCCCGACTGGCTGATGAAAGAGTGGAGTAAGCGATTCGGCCGGGAGGGATGCGAGAGCATATGCAAGAGCTTCCTTGCGCCCAGGAAAACCTGCATTCGAGTCAACCTGGCCCGGATCTCCGTTGAAGACCTGATTGAGAAGCTCGAGGGGGAAGGAGTGTCTGTGCTCCGGTCCGAAGACCTTGACTATGCCCTCTATATCAGCGGCTATGACTCCATAAAGAAATTGCTTTCTTATCGGGAGGGCCTCTTCTATGTGCAGGATATCTCATCTATGCTGGTGGCGGAGCGGGCGCCTGTTCGCGGGGGAAGCAGGGTTTTAGATGTCTGCGCCGCTCCGGGCGGCAAGAGTCTGCATATAGCCGAAAAGCTGGCCTGTATGGATCGGTCTGAGGGAAGAGTTCTGGCGCGGGACCTGACGGAAGATAAGGTGGCGAGGATTCGCGAGAACATTGCCCGCTCTCAGATGGACAATATTTCCGCCCAGGTCTTTGACGCGAGAGTGGATGACGCAGCCAGTCACGAGGCCTATGACATCGTGCTGGCCGACCTGCCATGCTCCGGTCTGGGCGTCATCGGCAGAAAGCCGGAGATCCGCTATCGTCTGCAGCCAAAGGATCTGAGCGCTCTGGCCGGTCTGCAGACGCAGATCCTCTCTGTGGTCAAAAATTATGTGAAGGCGCAGGGGAGCCTGGTCTACTCCACCTGCACCATATCCGGGCAGGAGAATGAAGAGAATACAGAGCGCTTTTTGGCGGAGAATCCAGACTTCCATTTGATCTCTCAGGAGCAGATCCTGCCGGACGCTTCGGGCAGGGACGGTTTTTTCATTTCCGTTTTCAGCCGCGGCTGACCTGCCGGCAGATTTGTGACAGGTGTCCTGCCCGGAGCAATCATCTGCCAGCAGGTTTAGGACAGGCGTCCTGCCCGGAGCAATCATCTTCCGGCAGGTTCGCGACAGGCACCCTGTTTGGGACAATATCCCTCAGACAATTAGAATATGAGGGGAGAACCGGGCGAATCCGAGACACGCAGGGAAGAGCGTATCGGGTCAACGAGGGTCAGAAAAAATAAAGGTGAATCTGCGACAGGCAGGAAAGAGAGTAGGGCAATGCGAAGGATTGATATCAAGTCCATGAATTTGGAGGAATTAACCGCATATGTCGAGGCGATGGGGGAGAAAAAATTCCGGGCAAGGCAGCTCTACGAATGGATTCACAGAAGACAGGCGGCAGACTGGGATGAGATGAGCAACCTCTCCAGGGATCTGCGGGGGCGCCTGATGAGAGAGGCTGATTTGACTGTTCTGCAAGAGGCGGACTGTCAGATTTCCAGGTTTGACGGAACCCGCAAGTACCTCTTTGCCCTGTCTGACGGCAATATGGTCGAGAGTGTTCTGATGTCCTATCATCACGGCAACTCCGTGTGCATTTCCTCACAGGTGGGATGCAGGATGGGCTGCAGATTCTGTGCCTCCACCATTGACGGCTGGCTCAGGAATCTGACTCCCGCGGAAATGCTGGATCAGATCTACCGGATTCAGCGGGACAGCAAAGAGAGGGTTTCCAATCTGGTGCTCATGGGAACCGGGGAGCCGCTGGATAACTTTGACAATGTCGTCAAGCTCATCGGGCTGGTTTCAGACGAAAATGGTCTGAATATCAGCCAGAGAAATATCACGGTCTCTACCTGTGGGATTGTTCCAAAGATCAGGGAGCTGGCAGATCTGAACCTGTCGATTACGCTTGCTATTTCCCTGCATGCCTCCTCGCAGGAGACCAGAAGAAAGCTCATGCCCATTGCTGAGCGCTACGATCTAAAAGAGATCCTGGACGCCTGCCGCTATTACTTCAGCAGGACGGGACGGCGCCTGACCTTCGAGTACGCTCTGGTGGCCGGAGTCAATGATTCCAGGGAGGACGCGGCCCGTCTGGCCGGACTTCTGGGAGATCTCAACTGCCATGTCAACCTGATCCCGGTCAATCCAATCAAGGAGCGCAATTTCCATCAGTCTGACAGAAGGGCTCTTCTGGCCTTTCGGACACAGCTTGAAAAATATGGCGTAAATGTTACTATTAGGAGAGAAATGGGAAGGGATATTGATGGCGCTTGTGGCCAGCTTCGTCGCCGCAAAATGCACGAAGGCGATCAGTCGCCCAATATCTGTTTTTTCTCATGACAGTGGACAATCGAATATCCCTGAATATGCATTTGCCAGCTCACACAATGGAATCTGCTCAGGGTATATGTTCGGTTGTTTGATGATTATGGCAGGAAATTCTCGCAGAGTGAGGCTCCTGTCTGATGACGCAGTAAGGATGCGATATGTTATTTGCTTCAAAAACCGACGTCGGTCAGGTCAGAAGTAGCAACCAGGACTATGTCTTCGCGGCTTCGGAATCGATCGGCCCCCTGTCCAATCTCTTTGTGATTGCGGATGGAATGGGAGGACACAAGGCTGGGGAATACGCCTCTTCCAAGGCAGTCCAGCACGCGGTCAGTACCATAGAGACATCCGCGCTCAAAGAGCCGGTCGCCGTCTTAGACCAGGCGATCAGCAGCGCCAACAGCGTCATCTATGAGATGGCTGCTTCTGACGACAGCAAGCGGGGAATGGGAACTACCTTCGTGGCAGCCACCATTTGCGGGCAGCATCTCTATGTGGCGAATGTGGGGGATTCCCGCCTCTATCTGGTCGACCACAGCGGCCTGTGCCAGGTGACCCGCGATCACTCCCTGGTGGAGGAGATGCGGCGTAGTGGCGAGATGACCAGGGATGAGGCCATGCACAATCCCAACAAGAACATCATTACCAGGGCTGTCGGAGTGGAAGCCGAGGTTCATCCCGATTATTTTGACCTTTTTTTACAGCCCCGGGAGCAGATACTCATGTGTACCGATGGACTGACCAATATGGTACCTGACGAGGAAATCCTTCGAATTATGAATACGGAGCCCCAACCTGAGATGAGGGCGGAGCGCCTGCTTGAGTTGGCGAATTTCAATGGGGGGAAGGACAATATCTCTGTGATTGTCATCGATCCCCTGTTTGATGCGGAGAGGATGTAGTCTATGTTAGAGAATGGAACATTTCTTGCGAATCGGTATGAGATCACGGCCAACATTGGGACAGGGGGCATGTCGGATGTCTACAGGGCCAAGGATCATCTTCTCGGCAGAGATGTCGGAGTCAAGGTCTTAAAGGAGGACTTCTCCCACGATATGACCTTTGTCACCAAATTCCGTCAGGAGGCGCAGTCCGCGGCGGGTTTAGAGCATCCGAATATCGTAAACATCTATGACGTCGGCTCTGAGAACGGCCTTTACTATATTGTGATGGAGGTCGTCGAGGGTGTGACGCTGAAGACCTACATTGAGAAGAAGGGGCGTCTTAACTACAAGGAGGTGATCTCCATCGCCATTCAGGTGGCGCGGGGGATTGAAGCCGCCCACAAGAAGGGAATCATTCACAGAGACATTAAGCCTCAGAACATCATGATCTCCAAGGACGGCAAGGTTAAGGTGACGGATTTTGGCATTGCCAAGGCGGTTTCCTCCAATACCGTGCACGCGGATATGATGGGATCAGTCCACTATACCTCGCCGGAGCAGGCCAGAAACGGCTATGTGACCTATCGGTCCGACATCTATTCTCTGGGAATTGTGATGTATGAAATGGCCACCGGACAGGTGCCCTTTGATGGAGATTCCACAGTTGCGGTGGCCCTGCAGCATCTGCAGTCCGAGATGCCAAAGGCGTCAGCGATTGCGGAGGATCTGCCGATCAGTGTCGAGCACATCATCGAGAAGGCGACCATGAAGAGCCCTGATCGCCGCTATCAGAATATGGAAGAGCTGCTCCTGGATCTGCGCAAGGCTCTGGTGACGCCCAATGAGGATTTTATCAATATCGTTCCGCTGGTTGACGATGATAAGACCAAGGTCATTACTGAGGATGAGTTAAACGAGATCAAGAAGGAGGCCGGCGCATACGAGGAGGACGAGGATAAGGAAGCGGACCTTAACGAACAGAAGGCCGGGGCTCTGCCTGCCGCGGCTGAGACCGGGGCGCTGACCGCTTCCGGGGACAAGAAAAAGGGCAGGAATATTGAGAAGATCATTACGATCGGCGGTGTGATCGCTGCCATTATCATTATGATCATTATGATCTATGTCTTCGGCTCTCTTTTCGGATGGTTCAAGGGCTTCGGCACGAACACGGAGCAGACCAGTCAGATTCGTCTTCCCGATGTGACAGGCAAGAGTGAGGAGGAAGCCAAATCCACCCTGACCAATATAGGCTTGAAGGTCGTCACGGTAAGCGCGACGTCTGATGACTATGATCAGGGGATAGTAGCTGAGCAGGATCCGACGGCCGGCAAGAAGGTGGATAAGGATTCAACAGTGACACTGACCATTTCCACAGGGTCTGACAAGATCAAGGTGCCTGATGTGACAGGACAGACGGAGGATGCCGCGACCAAGACGCTCAAGGGGGCCGGTCTGACCGTCAATGTTCAGTATCAGTACTCCTCTTCGGCGGCCAAAGGGGTCGTGATCAGCACAGATCCGACTGCCGGCAGCAAGTTGGCCAAGAACAGTCAGGTGACCCTGCTTGTCAGCCAGGGGACCAAGGCGGTCCAGGTGCCCAGTCTGACCGGCATGACCAAGGACGAGGCGAGCAGCGCCCTGTCCGCGGCCAAGTTAACGCTGGGGAATGTGACGTCCAGCTACAGCGACAGTGTGGAATCGGGCAAGGTGATTTCGCAGAGCCCCAGCACCGGACAGTATATCGATCCCGGAACAGCGGTGAATATCGTGATTTCCAAGGGGAAGGAGACGGCGACATACCGGTTCTCCCAGTCGGTCACGAACAGTACGACAAGTGATGTCACCTATGTCTTAAAAGATACGGCAGGCAAGACGCTTAGGACCTGGAAGGTCGGTGCCGGCAAGACAGAGACCCTCTCTGTGGAGAGTATTCAGACGTCGAGCGGAACTCTCTCCTGGTCCGGAGGAGCGAGCGGTTCTACGGCGGTTTCTTTCGCCAAGCAGTAAGATTTCAGACGCCCGGGGAACCGGGCGTCTTTGCCATATCAGCGGAGGAAGGAGATGCAAGGGAAGATCATCAAGGGAATCGCCGGCTTCTACTATGTCTATGTCAGAGGAAGAGGGATCTACGAATGTAAGGCCCGGGGAGCTTTTCGCAAGAAGAAGATCAAGCCGGTGGCGGGGGACGCGGTAGAGATAGAGATCACAGATCCTGTGGACGCGGAGGGGAATATCGTGTCGATTGCCGAGCGCAGAAGTCTTCTGATTCGGCCGGCGGTAGCCAATGTGGATCAGGCCCTGGTGATCTTCGCGGCAAGTAAGCCGATGCCGAATTTCAATCTCCTGGACCGCTTCTTAGTCATGATGGAACAGGCGGAGATACCGACGACGATTCTCTTTAACAAGGTGGATCTGGTCGACAGGGAGGAGATTGAGCGAATCAGACGTATTTACGCGGCCAGCGCTTACCCCATCCACTTCATGTCCGCCAGGGAGAATCTGGGCCTGGATGAGATCCGGCGTCAGCTGTCTAACAGGACGACGACCGTGGCGGGTCCCTCCGGTGTCGGCAAGTCCTCCCTGATCAACCGCCTGCAGTCTGCCACCCGCATGCAAACGGCCGGCATTTCCGTCAAGCTGGGAAGGGGCCGGCACACGACCCGTCACAGTGAGCTGATTCCTCTGGAGGGGGAGCCCTCCGCAGTGGAGGGTTGCTTGAACACAGGGGGAAAAGGAGAGATAGAGCCCTCTGGAGGGACAGGGGATCCTGCCGGTCGATTCCTGGTGAACAGGCATTTCATCGAGGATGAGGCCAGGGTCCTGGAGGAGGATTCCCCGGAGATGATCTGTGAGGAGATTCGGGGCAGGTACCAGGGCGCCAGAGGATTCATCGTGGATACTCCCGGATTTTCCAGCCTTTATGTGCCGGACTTTGAGAAAGAGGATCTGGCCTTTTACTTTCCGGAATTTCTGCCCTATATGAATGCGTGCAGGTTCCAGCCCTGCACGCATACCCATGAACCCCAGTGCGCCGTGCGAAAAGCCCTTGACAGAGGGAAAATTTCCCGGAGCCGCTATGACTCCTACCTGCAGATGTATGAGGAGTTATCCGAGCGAAGAAGATATTAGACCAGACTGAAACGATAGTTCAGAGTACAGGGCAAGGATCTGCCCCGGAGAGGAGTTCCTGTTGAATTGTTTATCCCCATCCATTTTATCCGCGGATTACGGTCATCTGGCTGACGACATCGCTCTGGTCGATGAGGCCGGGGCCCAGTATATCCATGTTGACGTTATGGACGGCACATTTGTGCCCAACATCACAATCGGAGCTCCTGTCGTCCGGTCGATCCGCAATTACACGGATAAGATTCTGGATGTTCATATGATGGTGGAGGAGCCCGCCCGTTTTGTCCCTGATATGGCGGAAGCGGGCGCTGATATTATTACCGTGCATGCCGAGGCGACAAGGCACCTGGATCGAACGATCGCGGCGGTCAAAGAGCAGAAGGTCATGGTCGGTCTGGCTCTAAATCCTGCCACCCCCCTCGACGTCCTTGAATATGTCCTGCCTCAGCTGGATATGGTTTTACTCATGAGCGTCAACCCGGGCTTTGGAGGGCAGGAATTTATCCCGTATACGATTGACAAGCTCCAGCAGCTGCGCCAGATGATGGACAGGCAGGGGCTGGATATCGATATTGAGGTAGACGGCGGGATCAACCTGGAAAATGTCACAGATGTCCTGAACGCCGGGGCCAACATCATTGTGGCAGGCTCTGCGGTCTATCGCGGCGACGCCGCCGATAATGTACAGAGGTTCCTGGAGATTATGGGGTAGATAGTTTCGTATGCGAGTGTGGATTGTCAGCGGCGGAAGTTTGGATGAGGGGTTTGTGAGGAAAATCCTCGGAAAAGAGAATAGAGCTGATCTGCTGATCGGGGCGGATCGCGGAGCCTGGTTTTTATACCGGCTGGGGCTCCGGCCTGACTATCTGATCGGAGACTTTGATTCGATTGACGATGATGAGCGGCAGGCTCTGGTCAGCTGGCAGCTTCCGCTTTCGGTTCTGCCGACACACAAGGATGATACGGATACGGAGGCGGCCCTGAATCTGGCGCTGCTTTTAGATCGGGAGCACTATCAGAGACTTGATCCGGCGGAGCGCAGGATTATGGACCTTAAGGAGCTGCCGAAGGGAGCAGGGGAATATCAGATTGATTTTATTGGCATTCTGGGAGCGACAGGAAGTCGGCTGGATCATGTCTTCGGCGCGGTGGCCATTCTGGGCCAGGCTCTGAAAGCGCGGGCAGGCCGGGGAATTCCCGCCTGTATCTTAGACCCGGACAACCGGATCCGCATGGTGGACTCCGGGCATCCCCTGTCTGTGACCAAAGAGGAAGAGTGGGGACAATATCTGTCTGTGATTCCCTTTGGAGGTCCCTGTCTGGGGGTGACATTACGAGGAGTATCCTATCCCCTGCAGGACGCGCGGATGGACCTCTTTTCTTCCATGGGCGTGAGCAATGAGATTGTCGATCGGGCGGAGATTTCTCTTGAGCAGGGTTGTCTTCTTGTGCTTGAGAGCCAGGACTAAGATTTGTCGCATAAAAAGGGATGGGCTTTGCCCCGGTTCTCTTCCTGTGCTTGAGGGCAGAAATCAGGCAGGCTGCTTCTGCGTTTTTTGAAAATGAGGTGAGATAAGTGCTTGGAATTGTTGATGTCGGCGGAGGAACAAGAGATATCTTTGGCGCGGGGCTTCTGGATTATTTTATGGAAACCGGCCTGCGCGTCGATTACTTTATCGGAGTTTCGGCAGGCAGCGCCAACGGAATTTCCTATCTGGCAGGGCAGAAGGGTCGCAATTACAAATTCTACGCGGACTATGTATTTCGCAAAGAGTATATGGGGATGGGACAGCTTCTTCGGAGGGGGTCTATCATTAATCTTGACTACGGCTACGGAAAACTCTCGAACCGGGGAGGGGAATACCCCGTTGACTATCCGGCATTTGCCAAAGACCCCACCCTCTTTGAGGTAGTGGCAACGGATGCAGACACGGGGAAGCCGGTCTACTTCAATCGAAATCACATCTGCCAGGACGACTACGATGTTCTCAAAGCCTCATCCTGTGTTCCTGTGGTCTGCAGACCATACCGGATCGGCAATTACCGTTACTATGACGGCGGTATTTCCGATCCCATCCCCTTTAAGAGGGCCTTTGCGCAGGGCTGTGACCGTATCCTGGTCATTTTGACCCGACCTAAGACATTGATGCGCACTGGGAAATCAGATCGAGGCTACGCAAGATTTCTCAAGTATACGCATCCTAAGGTGGCCAGGAAGCTGGCCGATCGGGGTTATCTCTATAATCGTCAGCTCAGACAGCTGCAGAAAGAGGAGCAAGCGGGAAGAGCTCTGGTGCTTGGGCCGGATGATATCAGCGGGCTGAAAACCCTGACCCGAGATCTGGAGAAATTGGACGCCCTGTATCAGGAGGGCTATGCCAAGGGGAAGGTGGCGGAAGAATTCCTGAGGGGAGATGGCGGAGATCTTCGCGGATGAGAGACGTCCGGTCTTTGTCTGTGTTGATCATTTGGATCAGGTTCTGGCCTATGCCTGTGTCGACCGTGAAGATCAGGTCCTGGCCTATGCCTGTGTCGACTGTGAAGATCAGGTCCTGACCTATGCCTTCTGTGTGATGAAGGAGACCCGGGGAGAGGCGGTAATGGTCGATTATTTTCTATCACTAAAAAGAGGAGGTCCCTTTGGACCAGCTGGCCTGCAGCTGCCCTGGGAGGGAACTCCTCTTTTTTTAGCGCGCCTGGCGGTGCGCCCTTCTAATCGCCGATTGTAGATTGAAGAAATTTTCCTGGCCATCGGTTGATGGATCGATAAAATCTTCCTGGCCGTCGGCTGGCGGATCAATGCAATTTTTCTGATCGCCAATTAGCGGATTAACGAAATTGTTCTAATCACCGGTTGGCAGGTCGATGAAATTATGCTTTATGACCCGCAGTCATCTTATGACCGCTCCAGATACAGAGAATCGCGGCAATCAGCATGATGATCGCAGTGTATTTATGGCACTTGAAATAGTTCATATTTATTACTCCCTTCCGTCTTCACTGATGACCGGAGTCATACTGTAAAGTCCGATCGCAATGGTAGACATGTTGTGAAACAGAGAAGCTGTGGCCGGAGATAGAAGGCCGAGAGCGCCCAGGGCAATCAAACTGCCGTTAAAGCCCATAATGGTCCGGTAATTCGCGTGGATCCGGTCAAAGAGCCTGCCGGCGATCCGGCGGATGGTAACCAGATTCTCCAGGGACCCGTCAGAGATGACGATATCCGCGACCTCTCTGGCAATTGCGGCGCCGTTGGAGACAGCAAAACCGACGTCCGCCTCCGACAGGGCAGGGGTGTCATTGATTCCGTCGCCGACCATGATAACCTGTCGCCCCAGATTGTGTTCCCTGCGAATGAAGGCGGCCTTATCCTCAGGCAGAACCTCCGCGTAGTACTCGTCGATATTGAGCCGACTGGCGACAGCGGCGGCCGTATTCTTATTATCGCCGGTCATCATGCAGACCTTGCTGATGCCTAAAGCGTGCAGGCGGTCGATCACATCAGCGGCCTCTTCGCGAATGGGGTCGTCTATGCAGAGAACAGCTGCCAGCTGTCCGTCCACGGCCAGATAAAGAGGAGAGTATTCCCGGGGGATGTGCTCATAGCGCTTTCGGTCGAGGTCAGAGATCTGGATTTTCTCATCCTCCATGATGAAATGGTGACTGCCGATCACGGCCCGCTTTCCGTCAATGGTGGTCGCGATGCCGTGCGCTACAATGTACTCTACCTTGGTGTGCGCCTCGGCATGGGTGATATGACGGCGTTTGGCCTCCTTGACCACAGCGTTGGCAATGGAGTGGGGGAAGTGCTCCTCCATACAGGCCGCCAGACGCAGGGCCTCTGTCTCATTCCAGTCGCCAAAGGTGACAATATCGGCCAGACGGGGACTGGCATGGGTCAGAGTGCCTGTCTTGTCAAAGACGATGGTCTGTGCATGAGCAACCGCCTCCAGGTATTTTCCTCCCTTGACAGAGATGTCGTGTCGGCTTGCATCCCGCATAGCGCTCATGACCGCAAGAGGCATGGAGAGCTTGAGAGCACAGGAGAAGTCCACCATAAGAAATGCCAGGGCTCTCGTGACGTTGCGGGTCAGGGCATAGGTCAGTCCTACGCCGGCAAAAGCCCAAGGAACCAGTCCGTCCGCCAGATGAAAAGCATTGTTGACCGTATTGCTCTTGAGTTTTTCAGAGTCCTCAATCATCTTGATGATCTGGTCATATTTTCCGCTGCCCATTCCCTTGGTCACAGAGCAGACTAGCTCGCCCTCTTCTACAACTGTGCCGGCGAATACAGTGGAGCCGGCCCTCTTGAAGACGGCAGCCGGTTCTCCGGTCATGGACGCCTGGTTGACACTGGCTTGTCCGGAGATGACCGTGGAATCAAGAGGAATGACGTTGGAGGTCCGAAGGATGATTCGATCACCCGGCTTGATGTCCTTGACAGACATCAGGACTTCATCGCCGTCCTCTGTCTGCACCCAGACATGGTCTACGTGCAGGCTCATCATCTCGGCCAGATCGTCGACAGATTTCTCGTGGGTCCAGTCCTCTAAGATGTCACCGATATGCTGCAGAAAAATGATACTTCCCGCTGTTCCGATGTCTCCGCGTACCAGAGAAGTGCCGATGGCGGCCGCGTCTAAAACGGAGACTTCGATTTTCCAGGACAGGAGAGACTTAAGGCCCTTGATAAAATAGGGGAGAGCATGAATCACTGTGATAGCTGTGTTCAGGCCCGCCGGGAAGAAAAGGCTGCGAAAGCCCTTGGCCAGTACGCTCCAGACCAGTTTCTCCTCGTACTTGCGCTGCATGGCCCGGCTGGTGTGCTCGGGGACAAGAGATAAAAATGCCTCGTCTTCATAGTTGAGAGCAGAGAGGAAGTCGATGACCTTGCGTCGGTTGCCCCTCTGATAGGAGATAATGGCATCCCCGGTGCGGTCATAGACCTTGACTGATTTGACGAAATCCTGACTGCGCAGACTGTATTCGACAAGATCTGCCTGATCAAGCGTCATGCGAAAGCGATCGATGTGCACACGCATGCGGCCGGAGGATTCATGCAGGATCTTACAATTCATACCTTATTCCTCGGCGTCGGCTGCGGCGTCCTTGCGGGCGGCTTCGAGCTCCTCAAGGTGTGCTTTGGCCTCCTCGATCTTGGCCTTGGCGTCAACGATGGCCTTCTTCTCAGCCTCGTGAGCTCGCTTTTCATTGATGTCCTGCGCGTCGGCATAAATATCGTCACAGTTCTCCTTGAGGCTTGTGGCGGTCTTCATCACACCTTCCTTACCTCTGAGAGCGGCAGCTGTGCAGTGGGTATATGCCTTCTTTAAATCATCGCTCTTTAAGATGCTGATACCGGCTGTGCCAAAGATCACGCCGCCTACAAATAATCCGATTTTTCCCCAATGAGACATAGGAAATCCTCCTTACATGGAAAATGAGCTTTTTTGCTCAAAATTGATTGGAACGCTCCTATTGTAACACGAGTTTTATTGCAGGCAAGTTCGAATTATCCTATGAGACCGGTACACTGAAATCTGGACAGGAGATAGCTCTTGACAGACGGGGAAAAGCGGATAAGATATATGTTAGCTAAAGCTAACTCTGACACGATAAAAGACATTAAAACCTGTGTCTGTGAACTTCAGATTTTGCCATGTGGCCTGCAAAATCGTCAGGGACCTAATATCTGCTTATACCTGTAGACAGGAGAGGAAAATGCCGGAGCGATATCTCATTGAACATTGCGCGCCCACATTGGCCGCAATCAAGACAGGGAATCTCTTTTCCATTTCGGTTTATTCGAGGGAGGAGGCCTATCAGGAGGCAAGGGAAATCAACCGGGTTCTGAGGAGACGGGGGCTTCGGGCCATCCCGATCAAACGGAGGGGGAATCGAGCGCTGATTTACCTGTACCGGCCGGCATTTCTAAAGCGTGATCTCCTGGACCCGGAAGCCGCGGAAATCCTGCGAAAGCGGGGATATTGCCCGGGAAATACGCAATCCTGTTTGACACAGCTTCTGCAGCATCTGGCAAATGACGAGGACTTTCCCCATGAAATCGGCCTCTTTTTGGGATATCCGCCGGCGGATGTCCGGGGATTCATTCAGAGTCCCAGCCGGGGCGTCCAGTGCGTCGGTTATTGGAAGGTGTATGAGAACCGGAATCGGGCGGAGGAGACATTTCAGAGATACAGACAGTGCTCACTCTGCTATCGACGAGAGTATGAGAGGGGGGTGACCCTGGAACAGCTGGCAGTGCAGTCATAAACCTTGCCGGAAGAATATATTTCTGAGCTTTATCCTCAGACGAGGTACCGATCTGCATTACTCAAAAGGGTTATGTCGAAATGGTTCTTATGAGTGCTTTGTCTAAACAATATTACACTTTGAGAAACAGTAAATCAAAAAGATTTGCTGTTTTTTCTTTGCACAGAAGGGAAATGAGGGTAAAAACAGCGTCAATCGATCCGCTAAATTCAAATAAATCGAGAAGACCATAAACGTTGATTTACTCAAAATATTATTGGTCTGTTTTAAGAGCTATGATACGATATTATGGATTTTGATTTGGATATCGTGCCGGTTGACAATTCAGGGACGATACGGGACTTAGCGAAGAGAAATAGACAATAAGAGTCCGTTTTTTGGTACATGTTGATTGATATTCTTGTGTTGGGCGAGTGAAAAGTAAAATATATTAGGAGAAGCGGCGTTATGAACAAGCAGCAACTTGCATCTAAGATTTGGGAATCAGCAAATAAAATGCGCTCAAAGATTGAAGCAAACGAATACAAGGACTATATCCTTGGCTTTATCTTCTATAAATTTCTTTCTGACAAGGAAGTTAAATATCTCAAAGGACTGGGATATATGGATGAAGAGATTGATACGGTAACAGAAGAGGATCAGGAAATTGTTGCCCATGTTCAGAAGAACATAGGATACTTTATTTCCTACGAGAATCTCTTTTCAACCTGGCTTTCTATGGGAAGTGATTTCAATGTCGCAAATGTTCGTGATGCCCTGTCTGCTTTCAGCCGTTTGATCAATTCATCACATAAAAAAGTCTTTGATGGTATATTTGATACGCTTCAGACTGGTCTTTCCAAACTGGGAGATAACTCCAATTCACAGACTAAGGCAATCAGTGATTTGCTTCATTTGATCAGGGATATCCCGATGGATGGGAAGCAGGATTATGATGTACTCGGCTTCATCTATGAATATCTGATCAGTAATTTTGCTGCCAATGCCGGAAAGAAAGCCGGTGAGTTCTATACGCCACATGAAGTTTCTCTCCTGATGTCAGAGATCGTGGCTGATCATTTGAAGGATAGAGCAGAAATTAAAATATACGATCCGACGAGCGGCTCCGGAAGCTTGCTTATCAATATCGGCAAGGCGGTTGCAAAGCACATGGGCGACAGCGATCGCGTTAAGTACTATGCGCAGGAACTGAAAGAGAACACATACAACCTGACTAGGATGAATCTGGTTATGAGAGGGATTCTGCCGGATAACATTGTCACCAGAAACGGCGATACACTGGAAGACGACTGGCCGTACTTCGATGAAAGTGATCCAATCGGAACTTATGACCCGCTCTATGTGGATGCAGTTGTCAGTAATCCGCCATACTCCCAGAACTGGAATCCGGCAGATAAAGAGGCTGATCCCAGATATGCAAGGTTTGGGGTGGCTCCAAAGGGCAAGGCGGACTACGCGTTCCTTCTCCATGACCTTTTCCATATCAAGAGCGATGGCATAATGACCATCGTCCTGCCGCACGGTGTTCTCTTCCGCGGAGGCGAAGAAGGCGAGATCAGAAAGAATCTGATTGAAAGTAACCATATCGATGCCGTGATCGGTCTTCCGGCGAACATTTTCTTTGGAACTGGTATTCCGACGATTATCATGGTTCTGAAACAGAAACGTGACCGGACGGATGTCCTTATCGTGGACGCTTCTAAGGGGTTTGAAAAAGCAAGTAAGAATAACAAGCTTCGTGCATCGGACATTAAGAAAATCACAGATGTTGTTACGAAGCGCTTTGATGAGGATCAATTCTCCCGCGTGGTATCTCGCGATGAGATTCGCGCAAATGACTATAACTTGAATATTCCGCGCTATGTGGACTCTTCGGAGAAACCGGAGAGCTGGGATATATATGCCGCTATGTTTGGAGGCATCCCGGCAAAGGAAATTGCCGATCTGGATGTCTATTGGAATGCATTCCCCGGCTTGAAAGGAACACTGTTTAGAGTAGATAATGGCTCTTATGCAAGCCTGAAAGTCGATGATGTAAAGAAGGCAGTCTCGGAGCATCCGGATGTAAAAGCCTTCACTGCGCATTACATCTCTGCTTTTGACGGCTTTGACGGATATCTGAATCAGGAATTGATGCAGGCGCAGAACAGCGTGAACATATCCAGGGAAGAGGCGGTCTTAAGTGACGATATTTTCCACAGGATGTCCGGCATTCCTCTGGTCAATGCATATGAGGCATATCAGATACTGGACAATGCCTGGAATAAGATCGCTGTAGACCTTGAAATTATTCAAACGGAAGGTTTTGCAGCGGCAAAACAGGTCGATCCCAATATGATCGTCAAAAAGAAAGATGGAAAGGATCAGGAAGTGCAGGATGGCTGGGTAGGCCATGTGCTTCCGTTTGAGCTTGTTCAGTCACAGATGCTTTCAACAGACGTGGCAGCTCTGAAAGATGCTGAAGAAAGACTTTCCGAGATTACTGCCAGGTATGAGGAGGCTCTGGATGCAATCCCAGAAGAAGAAAAGGACAAAGAGTTTATCAATGAAGATAAATCAGCCTTTGTCTGGCCGGAAGTAAAGAAAGCGATCAAGGCAAAGGAGCTTGATGCCGACATCATAGCTGTGTTGAAAAAAGCCTATTCAGATAACGAAGAAGAGAAGAAACTGAAGAGACAGATCAAAGACAAGGCTGCTGCGCTTCACATGGCAACAAAGGCCGCTATCGAAGGTCTTTCTGATGACGAGGTCATGGATCTGCTTCATGAGAAATGGATCATGCCGCTTGTGGAAGGGCTCGCTAAGCTGCCGGAAAGCATCATTGCCGATTTCGTAAGCAAGCTCGACAAACTGGTTGCAAAGTACAGCACCACATTCTCTGAGGTTGAAGATCAGATTGCAGAGACAGAAAAAGAGCTTTCCGGAATGCTGGATATGCTGACCGGTGACGAATTTGATATGCAGGGGCTGGCTGAACTCAAGAAAATGCTTGGAGGTATGTGAAATGGACAGAAATGAACAAAAACCGGCCATTCGCTTCCAAGGATTTACTGCTCCTTGGGAACAGCGTAAGCTCGGAGAACTTGCGTTATTCAATCCTAAAGATGAGCTGCCTCAAACATTTGAATATGTCGATTTGGAGTCGGTTGTTGGCACAGAGATGTTGTCGCATAGGACTGAGGAAAAGTCATCTGCTCCGTCGAGAGCACAGCGACTTGCTCACACTGGGGATCTATTCTATCAGACTGTGCGTCCATATCAAAGGAATAATTATCTCTTTGAAAAGCCCGATAATAACTATGTTTTTTCGACTGGATACACACAAATGCGTCCGTATGTTGACGGGTATTTTCTGCTCGGCCTTGTTCAGAGCGACCGCTTTGTAAAGGTTGTTTTGGATAACTGCACCGGAACAAGTTATCCAGCAATAAATGCGAATGATTTGGCTGAGATTGAAGTGGCTGCACCATTGGATGAAAACGAGGCACAAAAGATTGGCACAATATTTCGCAACATTGACCACCTCATCACCCTTCATCAGCGTAAGTATGACAAGCTGGTGAATGTGAAGAAGTCGATGCTGGAAAAAATGTTCCCTCGCGATGGGGCCAATGCCCCGGAAATTCGGTTTTTCGGATTTACTGCCCCTTGGGAACAGCGTAAGCTGGGGGATGTGTGCCAAATAACAATGGGACAGTCTCCTGACGGTTCTACATATAGCGAAGAACCAAGTGATTATATTCTTGTACAGGGTAATGCTGATTTAAAAGACGGATGGGTATTCCCGAGAATTTGGACCACTCAAAAAACAAAGAATGCTCAAGCTGGAGATTTAATTATGAGTGTTCGTGCACCTGCTGGAGCAATGGGAAAAACCGCTTACGATGTGGTTCTTGGGCGTGGTGTAGCTGGAATTAAAGGCAACGAATTTGTTTATCAGACATTGATTAAATATGACGCTGGTGGTTATTGGAAGAAACTTGCAGCAGGTTCGACATTTGAATCCATCAACTCTGATGTAGTAAATAATGCTGTAATCTCTTTGCCTCAAGATGTAGAAGAACAAGATAAAATCGGCTCATATTTCCAGCACCTCGACCACCTCATCACCCTTCATCAGCGTAAGTTGGAAAAGCTAAAAAATATCAAGAAATCTATGCTTGAAAAGATGTTCGCATAGAGGGAGGACAGAAGAAAATGGGAAAAATCACTTTATACCATGGTACTCCCAATAAGGTCGTTACGCCTACATATGGTCTTGGGGATGATAAACACGACTACGGTCGCGGATTTTATCTCACGGAAGACTTTGAGCTTGCCAAAGAGTGGGCTGTTTGCCGACCGGAAGAACACAATGGATGGGTTCATAAGTATGAGCTAGAAGCGGATAAACTGAAGATTCTTGACTTTCAGGAGTTGAATGTTCTTTCATGGCTGGCAGAGCTGATGAAGCATAGAGATGCGGCAGATTCAAAGAGATATCATATGCTGGCTGCCAAGTTCATTGAGAAATACGGGGTTGATACTTCGGAATACGATGTTATCAAAGGATGGAGAGCAAATGCCTCGTATTTCTATATAGCAAGAGAGTTTGTCCGCGATAATATTGATATCGATATTCTAGAAGAACTGTTGTCTCTTGGTGGTCTCGGGATACAGTATTGTATCAAGACAGAGTCAGCCTATTCCAAGCTGAAAGAGATCAGTGAGGAACTGAGTGTGGTTGAATACGAAGATTTTAACAAGAAATACAACCAGAGGGATGCTATGGCAAGAAAGAATATGCGCGAATTGATTGATTCGGATGCCAATAAAGTTACGAAGGTATTCAGCACACTGTTTGAGAGGTGATGAGAATGCAGGCATACGCAAAAGACTATCTGAATGATGTTGTAGAGAATCAGGGAAAGTTGTTCGATTTTGTCGCGCAGACTTATCCTGATAAGGACACGAAAGACTTCATTCAGACATATATGCTGAGTAAGACCAGAAAAAGTATTGATGAGGCAAAAGCATATGTGAATACCATGGATGCAAGAACACTGTGGGATTACTTTACAGAAACAGAGAATTACACATTGAAATCCGGTAAGGCAATGGAAGGATTTATGCCGGATTGGTTAGGTGAGTTTTATGCCTATTATCAGTGGTACTTCAACATGCCGAGTGCGGAGGTCGTAAAGAAGGTGTCGATTGACTTCCTCATGAAAGCTTATTATGGGCTTCATGATCTTGACCTTGATCTGGCGGTAAAAAAAGTGGGTGAGACCGAATGACAGTGATAGGATTTCACAATCCAGATGAAAAATACGGCTTTTTAAGCAACTGGTATCTGTCACATTTTACTGTTCACGGAACAGAGTTTTCCTCCATGGAACAGTACATGATGTATCAGAAGGCTGCATGCTTCTATGATGAGGATATCGCTTCTCAGATAATGAAAACTGATGATGTGGCCGAAATTAAGCAGCTTGGCCGTGCTGTCAATGGATATAATGATCACGTCTGGAATGGCATTAGGCAGATTGTTGTCTATGAGGGCTTAATGGCTAAATTCTCTCAGAATCAGGAACCAAAGGAGCAGCTAATGGATACTGGTGGTGCGATCCTGGCGGAATGTGCAGTCAGGGACAGAATATGGGGCATAGGCTTATCCATGACAGACCCGGATCGCTTTGATAGAAGCAAATGGAAAGGACAAAATTTGCTTGGATATGCGTTGATGATGGTCAGGGACAGGCTATAAACGACAATTTCTTGGGAACAGCGTAAGCTGGGGGATGTGTGCCAAATAACAATGGGACAGTCTCCTGACGGTTCTACATATAGCGAAGAACCAAGTGATTATATTCTTGTACAGGGTAATGCTGATTTAAAAGACGGATGGGTATTCCCGAGAATTTGGACCACTCAAAAAACAAAGAATGCTCAAGCTGGAGATTTAATTATGAGTGTTCGTGCACCTGCTGGAGCAATGGGAAAAACCGCTTACGATGTGGTTCTTGGGCGTGGTGTAGCTGGAATTAAAGGCAACGAATTTGTTTATCAGACATTGATTAAATATGACGCTGGTGGTTATTGGAAGAAACTTGCAGCAGGTTCGACATTTGAATCCATCAACTCTGATGTAGTAAATAATGCTGTAATCTCTTTGCCTCAAGATGTAGAAGAACAAGATAAAATCGGCTCATATTTCCAGCACCTCGACCACCTCATCACCCTTCATCAGCGTAAGTAAATGCACTATTTACCGACAAAAAATGCCTTGCTTGAATGATTTTGGAGGCAGGAAAGGAAACAGAAACTATGGTATTTAACAAAGAAGCTGATTTCGAACAGGCACTGATCGACTTGCTCAAGACCAAAGGATGGGAAGGAGGGGTATTAAAGAATTATACCGAAGCTCAGCTTATTCGAAATTGGGCGGATATCCTGTATAAGAACAACAGAGGTATTGACAGGCTTAACGATTACCCACTGACAAATACAGAGATGCAGCAGATCATCGAGCAGATTAAAACGTTGAAAACACCGCTTCGTTTAAACGGGTTTATCAATGGAGGCAGTGTTTCCATCAAAAGGGATAATCCCGATGACCTTGCTCACTTTGGAAAGGAAGTTTCGCTGAAAATATATGAACGCAGAGAAATTGCGGCAGGACAGAGCCGCTATCAGATAGCGCAGCAGCCGAAATTCCCGACAAAATCCAAGATTATGAATGACCGTCGCGGCGATATGATGCTCCTGATCAATGGAATGCCTGTTATCCATATCGAGCTGAAGAAAAGCGGCATACCGGTTTCACAGGCGACAAACCAGATTGAAAAGTATTCGGAGGAAGGAATTTTCACCGGACTGTTTTCGCTAGTTCAAATCTTCGTTGCCATGAATCCGGATGAAACAAAATACTTTGCAAATTCCGGCCCGGAAGGAAAGTTCAACCCGGACTTCTACTTTCATTGGGCTGATTTCAATAACGAACCAATCAATGACTGGAAACAGATAGCCTCCACACTGCTTTCTATTCCGATGGCGCATCAGCTGATCGGCTTCTATACTGTTGCAGATGATTCTGACGGTGTTCTGAAAGTGATGCGCAGTTATCAGTATTATGCAGCCAATGCGATTTCAGATAAGGTATCAAAGACAAAATGGGAAGGAAATAATCAGCTTGGCGGATATATCTGGCATACGACAGGCTCCGGAAAAACGATGACTTCCTTCAAGTCAGCGCAGTTGATCGCTACATCCAAGGATGCAGATAAGGTTGTATTCCTGATGGACAGGATTGAATTGGGAACGCAGTCCCTGAAGGAATACCGTAATTTTGCCGGTGCAGGACTTACGGAACAGCAGAAAGCCAATACAGTTCAGGAAACGGAAGATACCCATGTTCTGATCGGAAAACTGAAAAGCTGTGATCCTGCAGATACCCTGATCGTGACATCAATTCAGAAGATGAGCAATATCAGTGAAGAGAACGAAGGACTGAAGGCAGCAGACATTGATCAGATCAACACAAAGCGACTGGTATATATCATTGATGAGGCACACAGATCCACCTTTGGAGATATGCTATTGACGATAAAGCAAACCTTCCCGAAAGCTGTTTTCTTCGGATTTACCGGTACTCCTATACAGGTCGAGAACCAGAAAAAGATGAATACCACTTCCACGGTATTTGGGAATGAGCTACACAGATACAGCATCGCAGATGGCATCCGAGACAAGAACGTGTTGGGCTTCGATCCATATAAAGTACTGACCTATAAAGATCAGGATGTCCGCCAGGTTGTCGCTTTAGAGAAGGCTAAAGCGGAAACTGTGCAGGAAGCAATGTCCGATCCAGCCAAGAAGAAGGTCTTTATGGAGTATATGCAGAATGTGCCTATGGCTGGATATTACGAGGGGGACGGCAGCTATGTGAAGGGCATCGAGGATTATCTTCCGATGATTCAGTACCACACAGAAGAACATCAGTCCATGGTTGTGAAAGACATCATTGATAATTGGCTGATTTTGTCACAGGGAAATAAATTCCATGCAATTTTTGCTACCAGCAGTATTCCGGAAGCTCTGGAATACTATCACTGGTTTAAGAAAGAAGCACCTGATATGAAGGTGACAGCTCTCTTTGATCCGAGCATTGATAATAATGGCGGAGCGAAGGTGAAAGAAGATGGACTTCTGGAATTGATTGCGGATTATAACGAAAGATACGGTCAGGATTATACTGCCGGCTCTTTCGCCAAGATGAAAAAGGACATCGCTGCAAGACTTGCGCATAAGAAGCCGTATGAGCGAATTGAGCGTGAACCTGAGAAGGAAATTGATCTGTTGATTGTGGTAGACCAGATGCTGACCGGATTTGATTCTAAATGGATCAATACGCTATATCTGGATAAGATGCTCCGCTACGAAAACATTATTCAAGCCTTCTCCCGCACCAACAGACTGTTCGGGCCGGATAAGCCTTTTGGAACAATCAAATATTACAGAAAGCCGCATACGATGGAGAAGTATATCGAAGCAGCGGTTAAGCTGTATTCAGGAGACAGACCGTTCGGGCTGTTTGTGCAGAGACTTCACAAGAATCTGTCGAATATGAACTTCCTGTTTGAGCAGATCAAAGATGTCTTTGAACAGGCTGGTGTTATGAATTTTGAACGGATTCCTCCGGAAATGGCGGAACGCAAGAAATTCGCGGAGCTATTTCACAGTTTCCATGACTATCTGGAAGCTGCAAAAGTGCAGGGATTCTCGTGGAAAAAGCTGGAATACTCTATCACCGATGAAGATACCGGAGAAGTTCACGAGATCACAATGGAACTTGACGAGACAAGGTATCTGATTCTTGTAAAAAGGTATAAAGAGTTGTTCGGCGCTGAATCTGGGTCGGGCGGTGATGATGTCCCGTATGATATCGATGGATATTTGACGACGATTGATACGGACAAGATTGATTCTGATTACATGAACTTAAACTTCGAGAAGTATTTGAAATTGCTTCATGCTACCGGAACCGGAGCAGAGGAGCTTTCCAGGGCGGAGGATGAACTGCATAAGACCTTTGCAACGCTCTCGCAGGAAGAGCAGAAATTTGCAAATATCTTCCTGCATGACATTCAGAGCGGCGATGTTACGGTGATTCCAGGAAAGACATTCAAAGAGTATGTGATCGAGTATGTATCACGAGCAAAGGATGACCAAATTCATTATCTGGCAGAGTACGCATTAGGACTGAACGAATTGATGCTGCGAAGCCTGATGGCTCAGCATGTAACCGAAGACAATATCAATGAATTCGGACGATTCGATGCCTTGAAAGAAACCGTTGATAAAATAAGAGCGAAGGCATACTTCGAGGCGATCACCGGCTCGAAGCTGCCGATGCCAAAAGTGAATATCAGAGTAGATAATCTACTGCGTGACTTCATTCTTAAAGGTGGCTATGACATCGAAATGCCGGAGTAAAGAGTCGCAATCATAGTGTAAGCCTAGTGAGAGTCAGGGGGAACCTTGGCTCTCTTGCTTTTCCTCATCAGCGTGAGCACATCGATAGAAAATCTGGAGGTAAAGTATGTTAGAGCAAACACAGCGCACTGACTTGTTCTGTGACTATTACGTTCAGTGGGTACATGTTTATAAGGAGGGTGCTATCCGCAAAGTTACTCTTGATAAGTATCTATTGACACAAACTTGGCTTACCCGGTTGATCCCAGAGCTTCGGCTCTGCGATATGTCGAGGATTACTTATCAGCAACTTCTCAATGACTACGCAAAATGTCATGAGAGACAGACCACGATGGATTTTCATCATCAGCTCAAAGGAGCAATATTGGATGCTGTCGATGAAGGGCTGATCGACCGGGATCCCACGAGAAAAGTTATTATCAAAGGGAAGCAGCCGGCGGAAAAGAAGATCAAATACCTGAATCAGTTTGAACTACACACGCTGCTGATTGGATTGGATCTTGGCAAGGAAGTGAATTGGGACTGGTTTATTCTTCTGGTAGCAAAAACCGGAATGAGATTTTCAGAAGCATTAGCACTGACCTCAAAGGATTTTGATTTTTCTCATCAGTCGTTATCCATCAGTAAGACATGGGATTACAAAGGAGAAGGCGGTTTCCTTCCTACAAAGAACAAGTCTTCTGTGAGAAAGATTCAAATTGACTGGAAGACAGTTGTGCAATTTTCTGAATTGCTTAAAGGCTTACCGGAGGATAAGCCTATCTTTATCAAGAAGGAGAAAGTTTATAATTCAACCGTGAACGATATTTTGGAGCGACATTGCAAGAAGAATAAAATCCCTGTGATTTCAGTTCATGGACTCAGGCATACACATGCGTCACTGCTCCTTTTTGCAGGCGTATCTATTGGGAGCGTAGCAAGAAGGCTGGGACATGCCAGCATGACTACGACTCAGAAAACGTATCTTCATATCATTCATGAATTGGAAAATCAAGATGTGGATTTGGTTATGAGATCGTTATCCAGCCTGAGTTGAAGCAGACAATATTATTACTCACAGCATGCTCACGCTGATGAAGGGTGATAGTCTTATCCAATGTAGAGAAGAAAGCACCAATTTTCTTCTCTTCCTCAATATCCTTAGGAAAACAAATATCGTATGATGATAGCTGTGGAACTGTTAACTGCGGAACTCCAGTTGATTCAACAACAACTTCGTGATTGTTTATTGCATTTTCCAAGAAATAGCAATCGTGATTTGAACGAATAGCAAGAAGTCTCACAACTGGCGTAAAATCAGTCATTCTAGCCTGTGCATGACCCACTTCACCACGACCCGTTACTGTAACTGCTGGCGCTTTTACTCTATAATAATCGTTATAATATCCAACAATCCCGTCATTAGTTAAAGCATTTGCATAGATAGGGTATGTTCCGTCTTCTATAACTTTTTCTTTATCAATATCGCCACCTGCTATTATCTCGGTTGCTTCACCACCAAGCTTACGCTGTTCCCAAGAATAATTACATTATTGATTAAACGAGAGGCGATCGACCATAACCTGATACTTGAATAAAACGGCACTTACCCTGAGCGCCTTGATTCATACAAAAGAACCGGAACGGGAGCGTCAGGCGCAGTTGAAATCATCCTGCTCTTTGACACTGTCGGGTGGGCTTGTCCATCCGCCCGCCCCTGTGGCTTGCCCATTCGCCCGCCTCACATTTGAGAAAGAGGAGTTCAACTGCTATACTATGGTAGTTTGTTGGACTCTTCCTTTTTATGCCGGCCATATGAGCGAAAATAAGGGAAGAAAGCCGCAGTGAATCAAACAGTCAAAGGAGAGCGGAAAAAGGTATGAAATTAGGTATCGTAGGACTCCCGAATGTGGGGAAAAGCACCCTCTTTAATTCATTGACCAAGGCGGGAGCGGAGATGGCCAACTATCCTTTCTGCACCATTGATCCCAATGTTGGGGTGGTGTCGGTTCCCGATGAGCGTCTGCGTGTTCTGACAGAGATGAATCACTCCAGGAAGACCATTCCGGCTGTTATTGAGTTCGTCGATATTGCGGGACTGGTCAAGGGAGCCTCCAAGGGAGAGGGCCTTGGAAATCAGTTCCTTGGCAATATTCGTGAGTGCGACGCGATCGTACATGTGGTTCGCTGTTTCGACGACGGCAATGTCATCCATGTCGACGGTTCGGTAGATCCCATCCGGGATATTGAGACCATCAATCTGGAGCTCCTCTTTTCGGACATGGAGATTGTTGAGCGGCGCAGGGCCAAGGTAGGCAAGCAGGCCAGAAATGATAAGACCGCCCGCAAGGAGGCGGAATTGCTCAACCGCCTCTACCAGTTCTTAGAAGAGGGGAATATGGCCTCCGCCTTTGAACCCGCGGATGAGGATGAGGAGAAATACTTCAGGCAGTATGATCTTCTGACCGCCAAGCCGGTGATTTACGCGGCCAATGTCTCCGAGGACGACATGGCTGACGATGGCGCGAATAATGCTTACGTCAAGCAGGTGCGCGATTACGCAGACGAGCACGGGGCACAGGTCTTCGTTGTCTGCGCCCAGATGGAGGCGGAAATCTCCGAGCTGGAAGACGACGAGCGGCAGGCCTTTCTGGAGGATCTTGGCCTGAAGGAGTCCGGACTGGATAAGCTGATTAAGGCCTCCTATGAGCTTTTGGGCCTGATCTCTTACCTGACGACCGGTGAGGACGAGACCCGGGCCTGGACCATCACAAGAGGGACGAAGGCTCCTCAGGCCGCGGGCAAGATTCACACGGATTTTGAGCGGGGATTTATCGCCGCTGAGGTGGTCAAGTATAAGGATCTGATGGAGCAGGGAAGCATGCACGCGGCGAAGGAGGCAGGACTTGTCGGACTCCAGGGCAAGGAATATGTGGTTCAGGACGGAGATATCATTAATTTCCGCTTCAATGTATAGGGGAGGATCAAGCTATGAAATGTCCATTTTGCGGCAGTGACAACACCAGGGTGATTGACTCCAGGCCGGCGGATGACAATACCTCTATCCGCAGAAGAAGGGTCTGTGACGACTGCAATAAGCGCTTTACCACCTATGAGAAGGTGGAGACGATCCCCCTGATTGTCATCAAGAAGGATAACACCCGGGAGCAGTATGACCGCAACAAGGTGGTCGGCGGCATTATCCGCGCCTGCCATAAGCGCCCGGTCTCTATAGATCAGATCAACAAGCTGGCGGATGAGGTTGAGGCCGCTATCTTCACGGGAGAGGGCAAGGAAGTCGAGTCGACGATGATTGGTCAGCTGGTCATGGACAAGCTGTCTGAACTGGATCCGGTCGCCTATGTGCGCTTTGCTTCCGTCTATCGTGAATTTAAGGATGTGGACACCTTCATGAATGAGCTGGCGAAAATGCTCAAGGATGAGAAGAAGTAAAGTTGGCAAAATTTGAACGCTAGGCGAGGAGCGGAAGATGAAAATCGCAATCGGCAATGACCACGCGGCAACGGCCCTGAAATTTGAGATGATGGATTATCTGGGAAATCTGGGGCATGAACTGGTGAACTTTGGCACAGACGAGGACGCCAGTGTCAATTATCCGGATTATGGAGAGGCAGTTGCCAGGGCGGTCGCAAGAAAAGAGGTGGATTACGGGGTCCTGATCTGCGGTACCGGTATCGGCATTGCCCTTGCAGCGAATAAAGTAGAGGGAATTCGTGCGGCCAGCGTTTCCGACCCTGTCTCTGCTCGCCTGGCCAGAGAACACAACGATGCCAATATCATCTGCTTCGGGGCACGCATTGTCGGCCCTGAAATGGCCAGGGCAATCCTGGACGCCTATCTTGGGGCGGAATTTCTTGGGGGCAGGCACGCAGACCGGGTACGCCTGATTCATGAGATTGAGAAACGCACGATCGAGGGCCGGGAGATGTGAGCGCAGGGGAGAAGTCGGATTTGCGCGCAGGGAGTGCATCGGCGTCGAGCAGAGATACACCGGTGTCGTACAGAAAATGCACCGATGTCGCACAGAGAAGACGCCGGCGCAGCGCGCAGAGGATAGGCTGCCGTAGACAGAGAAATAGGTCGACGCGCACAGCGGATGGGCTTTGGATGGGCTTGCTTGCGCGTCTTTTGGCTTTTCGCTATAATAAAGTGCAATCTGTGGACTTTTGAGCACGTGTGAATCAAGGGTTCATTTGCATCGAATATAAGGAGGATCATCACAATGGTAACAGCAGGCGATTTCAGAAATGGTGTTACAATCGAATACGACGGCAAGGTGTGTCAGGTTATCGAGTTCCAGCACGTAAAACCCGGGAAGGGAGCCGCTTTCGTCCGCACCAAGCTCAAGGACATCAAAAACGGCGGCGTTGTTGAGACCTCCTTCCGTCCGACGGAGAAGTTCCCCGCTGCGCATATTGACCGCAAGGATATGCAGTATCTCTACAACGATGGAGATCTCTATTACTTCATGGATGTTGAGACCTATGATCAGATCGCCCTTGCCAAGGACGCAATTGGAGACGCGCTCAAATTCGTCAAGGAGAACGAGATGTGCAAGGTGATCTCCTATCAGGGAGAGGTATTTGCCGTCGAGCCTCCTCTCTTTGTAGAGCTGGCTGTTACCGAGACAGAGCCCGGTTTTGCCGGTAATACCGCGCAGGGCGCGACCAAGCCGGCGACAGTGGAAACCGGAGCTCAGGTCCAGGTTCCCCTCTTTGTCTCTACAGGCGATGTCATTCAGATTGACACCAGAACCGGCGAGTATCTGAAGCGCGTCTGAGAGAGCGAGAACCCTGTATCACAGGTTTGTTATGAGATTGGGAGGGCACTCGGAGATCATCCGGGTGCTTTCTTTGGCTGGAAATGCCGCTTGACACTCCAGATAGGCTTATAGTATATTATCCAAGTCGGCGATAGAGCCAACAGGCTGGCGTGGCACAGATGGTAGCGCACCTCATTGGTAGTGAGGAGGTCACGAGTTCGATTCTCGTCGCTAGCTTTGTAACTCGTTATGGACGAGAGAAGAAAAGGGGCTGTCCGCGGGAAACTGCGGTCGGTTCCTTTTTTCTCACCTCTATTACAGATGAGTTTTTGGGTCAGACCTTGAGAATCTTTTTTGTAAGGAACTTCTTGAAGATGAAGACATCGAATTAAGAGCTGAGCGAGCCTTTTGCAAATGAATCCGAGGAGGTAGACTGATGGATAAGATTCCTTTTTTGACCAGGGAAAAGGCAGAAGAAATTGCGGCCAGGTATCCCACGCCCTTCCATGTATATGATGAAAAGGGAATCCGCCAGAAGGCGCGTGACGTGCGGGAGGCCTTTGCCTGGAACACGGGCTTCCGCGAGTATTTTGCTGTCAAGGCGACCCCCAATCCCTTCCTGATCAAAATTCTGCAGGAATACGGCTGCGGGACGGACTGCTCTTCGCTGAGCGAGCTCATGCTCTCGGACGCCATTGGTCTGAAGGGGCATGAGATTATGTTCACTTCCAATGACACTCCGGCGGAAGAGTTCCGCTATGCCGCTCAGATCGGGGCTATCATTAATTTTGATGATATCAGTCACATTGATTTCTATGAGAGGGAGGTCGGCTCCCTGCCGGATACCGTATGCTGCCGCTATAACCCGGGCGGTATCTATGAGCTTGCCAATGGCATCATGGACAATCCCGGTGACTCCAAGTACGGTATGACCCACACCCAGATTATAGAGGCCTATCGAATTCTCAAGGAAAAAGGGGTGAAGCACTTTGGCATTCATGCCTTCCTGTGCTCCAATACGGTGACAAACGATTATTATCCGACCCTGGCCAGAACCCTCTTTACCCTTGTCGCGGAGATCTCAAAGGAGCTTGGGATCAGGTTCGACTTCATCAACCTGTCGGGCGGTGTCGGTATTCCCTATTCGCCGGACCAGACGCCCAATGATATTATGGCCATCGGCCAGGGCGTTCACAGGGTCTATGATGAGGTGCTGGTTCCTGCGGGCATGGATCAGATCGCAATCTATACGGAGATGGGGCGCTTTATGATGGGTCCCCACGGAGGCCTGGTCACGCGGGCGATTCACGCCAAACACACCTACAAGAACTATATTGGCGTGGATGCCTGCGCGGCCAACCTGATGCGGCCGGCCATGTATGGGGCATACCATCACATTACGGTTTTGGGAAAGGAGAATGCCCCGCTGACCGAGGTCTATGATGTGACAGGTGCTCTCTGCGAGAACAATGACAAATTTGCCATCGACCGCAAGCTGCCCGCCATTGAGAATGGAGATCTGCTTTTCATCCACGATACCGGAGCCCATGGCTTTTCAATGGGCTACAATTATAATGCCCGCCTGTGGAGCTCCGAAATCCTGCTCAAGGAGGATGGGAGCTTTGAACTGATTCGTCGGGCTCAGACTCCCAGGGACTATTTTGCGACCTTTGATTGCTTTGATATCCTGGACGGGATGAATTGGGAGGCCGGCAAGTAAGACTACAGTAAGACTCAGCAGACGACAGGACCTGGTCAAGCTGCCCGCAGACGACAGGAGCCTGTGTCAGAATTTGCCTTGCATTCTCTTTCGAGTCTATGATAGTATACTTCTCAGCGGTTCTGCAGAGGGCAGGATCATTCGCAGGAGTGGCGGAATGGCAGACGCAGCAGACTCAAAATCTGCCGGTAGTAATATCGTGTGGGTTCAAGTCCCATCTCCTGCATAGCCAAAGGGGCTGAGAGAACAGAAGGCTGATCACGAGAGGTCGCACATGTACTTTGGATGCGGTGCGAAGAGGTGATCAGCCTTTCTTGTCATAGAATTCCCCTGTTTTTCTCACAGGCTGATATAGACCCTTGTTAACCCGGCCGCATTTTCAGACAGCCCTAATTCTCATGGTCTGATATGGTTGTCGATCTGTCGTTGCATGGGGCTGGAAGTGGCCTGCCGGCACACGAAGCTGCGGCGACGACATGGTCTGCGTTATAAATGCTACGGAGAGTGACCTATCAGCGCATAGGACAGTGAAAACGATATCGTCTACATTATAGATGCCATAGAGAGTAACCTGTCGACCCATGGGACTGCGCGTTTGACATCAGGTCTCTCCTGAAGGACAATAAGGACGGGGAAATTCATACGGAGGAGGTGAGTCCATTTGAAGTTCAAGAAAATCAGTGATAATGCTATTCGCTGTACGATTACAGCGGACGAAATGTCCAGCTACGACATTCAACTGGACGACCTCTTAGAGGATCGCAAGAAGGCGGAGACCTTCCTCCGCTATGTTTTGGAGGAGGCCAGGGAAGAGGTCAATTTCACAGCCAGTGAAGAGGCACTCTCGGTACAGCTGTCTGTTATGCCCGGAGGGGATGTATCCATGATGATCTCCGGCGGACAGGAAGAAAGCCTTCACGACGTGATCGACCAGCTCAAGGATACCCTGAGCGAACTCGGGCTGAACCCGGATGCCGGGGATGGTCAGAAGGAAACCGAGTCCGGAGAGGGACTATCGCTGACTCAGTCGGCGCAGGAACTTGAAAACAGACCTGAGCAGAAGAGCGAGGGCGTCAGCCACGGTAAGGATGCGGCCAGGGCGCCTGCGGTTGCCTCCGCGGAGATTGATATCAGTCAGGGGCCTCCTACGGCGTCGGACATGGTTATGGCCAGAATGGGAGAGGAGATCGCCCGGCAGTCCGTCGGACGAAAGAATCTTCTGGCGCAGTTGGACAAGCCTCTCTGGGCGGAGTTTTCGAGCTTTGAGCATTTGCTGGGAATGCTGACTCATACGGAATTGCCCAGGGAGATCCCCTCTGAACTCTACCGAAGAGATCAAATCTACTATCTTCGTCTCTTCTTTGCGGATCAGGTGGATGTAGTGGCCAAATGCGCCCTGTCTATCTCAGAGTACGCTGATTTTATGTATGCGGAAGAGGAGGGCTTTCTGACCTTCCGGGAGCATGCCGACTTGATTTTGGACAGGGATGCTGTTGCCGCGCTGTACCGCTTGACCGAGTGACTTGGATGCATCAATCGTCACAAAATCCGTCTTGACTTGTGCCCGGACCACTTGTGAAAGTCTGACAGGGGTCGCAATACCATTTCATATTGCGCCTGGGGTTTTCGCCCGGACATCTTGCCAAAATGGCTGGATTTGAAAGAGATTTTCTCTCTTTCACAAGGCCGGATACCTTCTGTAAAGGGTGGGCTTTCTAGTGGATTTGGCAGATTGAACATACAAGATCTGGTAATCCCGCAGACTTTTGACTAAGTTGCCGAAAGTTACAGAAATCATAGATTTAGTGGAATACACAGTGGAAGATTCGCTAGATCTTGTATAAAATAGACCTAACAGGGGTGATAGCTATGTTAGGTATGAGAGAATTGCGCTTTGACAAGCACATTAATAAGGATGTCGTGCTCTGTGTGTCCACGAATCACAGAGCTTCCAGTTCTACGATTGAGGCCTTGAACGAGGATTCCATTTCTTACTCGCTGAATGTGAAGAAGGTACCCTTCTATCGGCGCAAGGAGTATCATGGGGCGTCAACAGTGTGTGTGATTTCTATCAACCGAAATCTTTACCACCAGGCGAGAAGGAGTCTGGAGCGGATAGATCCGATCTATCGGAGAAGATTACAGTTGAATGTAATCTAAGGGGGTCTGCCTGGAGGGATTTCTGTCTGGAGGTGTTTTTGTCCGACAGATTCCCTGGATGGCGAAATTCTTTTCCTGGAGGGGTTCTTTATCCAACGGAATTCCTTTCCTGTCCGACAGTGCGGATAAGCTGAATATTGTATATTCTAAGGGGCGAGAAGAGATTCTTGGCCCCTTTCGTTATGACAAGAGACCACATGCGCTGCCTGTATTCCGGTTGATTTGAGGGATGAGGGAGATTTGGGAGTGGATTATTGAGGAGAAAAGCATGGAGACGAAGGCTTTATTTTTTGATATCGACGGGACCCTGGTCAATCAGAAGGGCGTTTTTTTGGACTCGGCAAAAAGAGCCCTGAAGCGGGCCAGGGAGAATGGACATAAGCTTCTTTTGTCCACAGGCCGCAATTTCGCCCAGATCTACCCGCAGCTGATTGACTTTGGCTTTGACGGCTATGTCTGCGCCGCGGGGGCCTATGTCAAATGCGACGGGAATCTGATTTATCACGAGACGATGAAGGAGGAGGAGCTCAAGCCCCTGACGGATTTCTTTCTGGCCCATGATATCATGGTGGGGCTGCAGGTGGAGGACGGATCTTACGTTACGCCGCGCGGTCTTAAGCAGATCAGAGAGGGTTTTAAGAAGCTGGGCATTTCCGGGGGAAATATGGACTCTGTCCTGGAAGGCGTCCATGTTGTGGATAATTTTGATCGGGTGAAGGGAGTGGAGAAGCTCTTCTACAACTGGGCGGATGTCACAGTCGACGAACTTGCCGATCAGACCAGCGACTATTTCTCGGTTTTGCCGGCCTCTTTCGCGGATGTCATGGACCAGTACTCCGGGGAGATCACCATCCGGGGAATTACCAAGGCCAGGGGAATGGAACGGGCGCTAGCCTACTATGGAATTGACCGGGAGAATTCCGTCGGCTTCGGGGACGCCTTCAATGACCTGGAGATGATGGAATATGCCGGAATTGGCGTGGCTATGGGCAATGCCAGAGATGAGGTGAAAGAGGCGGCTGACTATGTGACGGATCATATTGACCGGGACGGGATTGCAAAGGCCGTGGAGAAGCTGGGACTGGCCTGAGCGCATATTAGAATTGCCCGCCGAAGATCTGTGCCCGGGGAAATACCCGCTGAAAATCCCTGCCGGGGAAATGTCCTTTAAAGATGACTCAGATCAATGGACCGCGGATTACAGGTGCAAGCCCTTTTGGTTATAGATTCGATAAGGGATTGCTATAGACGGGGACAGGCTGATTCATTGCATTAAAGAGGCAAAAACACTAAGATATGAAGCAATAGCCAAACAGGCAGTGGGCAGAGAGAGGAGAGCGATCTATGGATTATAAGATCGGCGTTATTTCCGGAGACGGAATCGGTCCTGAGATCGTCGCTGAGGCAAAGAAGGTCTTAGATGCCGTCGGGAAGATCTATGGGATTTCCTTCAATTACACAGAGATCCTGATGGGCGGCATTTCCATTGACAAGACGGGGAAGCCTCTGACAGAGGAAGCCATTGCGGACGCGAAAGCCTCAGATGCTGTCCTCATGGGATCCATCGGCGGAAACACAGCGACCAGTCCCTGGTATCAGCTCCCGCCCAGTCTTCGACCCGAGGCAGGTTTGCTGGCTCTGCGAAAGGCTTTGAAGCTCTTTGCCAACCTCCGCCCGGCCCTGCTCTATCCGCAGTTAAAGGAGGCCTGTCCCCTGCGCGATGAGATTGTCGGAGGCGGCTTTGATATGATCATTGTCCGTGAGCTGACCGGGGGTCTCTATTTCGGAGCGAGAAAGACAGAGGAAATTGACGGACGGATCACAGCGACAGACACCCTGACCTACAATGAGGATGAGATCCGCCGCATCGCCAGAAAGGCCTTTGACGTGGCTTCCAGGCGCAGGAAGAAGCTCACATCTGTCGACAAGGCCAATGTGCTCGATTCCTCCAGACTCTGGAGAAAGATTGTAGAGGAAGTGGCCGGGGATTACCCTCAGGTGGCTTATGAGCATATGCTGGTGGATAACGCGGCCATGCAGCTGGTGAAGGATCCGGGACAGTTCGATGTGATTCTGACGGAGAATATGTTCGGCGATATCCTCTCCGATGAGGCCTCTATGCTGACGGGATCAATCGGGATGTTGGCGTCCGCCAGTCTGAATGAGACGAAGTTCGGTCTCTATGAGCCCTCTGGCGGGTCTGCCCCCGATATTGCCGGCCAGGGGATTGCCAATCCGATTGCTACGATTTTATCCGCGGCGATGATGCTTCGATTCTCTTTGGACCAGGATCGGGCTGCGGACGCCATTGAAGCGGCTGTGGCAGGGACACTGGAAGAGGGATACCGCACAGCTGATATTATGCCTCAGGTGAAGTCCCGGGGAATCCGGCAGGTCTCTACTTGTGAGATGGGAGATTTGATCTGCCAGAGACTGGTTTGAACAAAAGGAGATTGTTATGATCAGCGATAATATGAAAGCAGGTAAGCAGCAGGCTCCGGCTCGCTCTCTTTTAAATGCCCTCGGTTTCACTCCGGAGGAGATCAGAAAACCGCTGATCGGAATCGTCAGCGGCTATAATGAAATCGTTCCCGGCCATATCGATCTGGACAAGATTTCCGACGCCGTCAAGCTGGGAGTCGCGGAGGCCGGCGGCACCCCTGTGGTCTTTCCGGCGATTGCCGTCTGTGACGGCCTGGCTATGGGCCACATCGGCATGAAGTACTCTCTGGTGTCCAGAGATCTGATCGCCGATTCGACTGAGGCGATGGCCATCGCCCACCAGTTTGACGGGCTGGTGATGATTCCAAACTGCGACAAAACCGTTCCGGGGATGCTGATGGCGGCAGCCCGCATCAATATCCCTACGGTTGTCGTATCCGGAGGCCCCATGCTGGCCGGACATGTGAGGGGGGAGAAGACCTCCTTATCCTCTATGTTCGAGGCGGTCGGAGCCAACGCGGCGGGGAAGATGGACGATGAGACCCTGGACTGCTTTGAAAACGGGGCCTGCCCCACTTGCGGTTCCTGCTCCGGTATGTACACGGCCAACTCCATGAATTGTCTGACCGAGGCTCTGGGCATGGGACTGCGAGGCAACGGAACCATTCCCGCTGTTTATTCCGAGCGCCGCAAGCTGGCAAAGAGAGCCGGCTATGCCGTTATGGATCTGGTCAGAAAGGACGTTCGCCCCAGAGATATTATGACCAGAGAGTCCATTTTAAATGCCCTGACTGTCGATATGGCCCTGGGTTGCTCTACCAACTCCATGCTCCATCTGCCGGCGATTGCCCATGAGATCGGCTTTGATTTTGATATCGCCTTTGCCAATCCCATCTCCGAGCAAACTCCCAATCTCTGTCATCTTGCCCCGGCGGGACACCACTATATTGAAGAACTCAACGAGGCCGGTGGCGTCTATGCCGTCATGCATGAGCTGGCCAAAAAGGGTCTGATCCATGAGGACTGTCTGACCGTGTCCGGCAAGACGATCGGCCAGGCAATTGCGGGCGCGGTCAACTTAAATCCTGAGGTGATCCGCCCTGTTGAAAATCCGTATTCCGAGAAGGGGGGGCTTGCGGTTTTGACCGGGAATATGGCCCCGGACGGCTCTGTGGTCAAGAGATCCGCCGTTGCCCCGCAGATGATGCGCCACGAGGGGCCGGCCCGTGTCTTCGACTGTGAGGAGGACGCGATCAAGGCCATTAAGGGAGGGAAGATTGTATCGGGAGACGTCGTGGTGATCCGCTACGAGGGCCCAAAGGGGGGGCCGGGAATGCGGGAAATGTTAAATCCAACCTCCGCCATTGCGGGCATGGGTCTGGGTGAGTCGGTCGCCCTGATCACTGACGGCCGTTTCTCCGGGGCCTCCAGAGGGGCTTCTATCGGTCATGTCTCTCCCGAGGCGGCTGTCGGCGGCCCGATTGCTCTGATTGAGGAGGGAGATATCATCGAAATTGATATTCCCGCCATGCGTCTGAACGTCAGAGTCTCTGAGCAGGAGATGGCGGACCGAAAGGCCAACTGGAAGCCGAGAAAGCCCTCTGTTACAACCGGCTACCTGGCTCGCTACGCCGCCATGGTGACTTCAGGAAACCGCGGCGCCGTTCTCGAGATTCCCGGGCGGGAGTGAGGACAGGAGGAGACAGGATGATGCAAATGACAGGATCACAGATATTGATCGAGTGCCTGAAAGAGCAGGGGGTCGATACCGTCTTCGGATACCCGGGCGGGGCGATTTTAAATGTCTACGATGAGCTCTATCGCCACAGGGGTGAGATTCGACATGTTCTGACCAGCCATGAACAGGGAGCTTCACACGCCGCAGACGGCTACGCGCGGGCAACCGGCAGAGTGGGAGTCTGCCTGGCCACGTCCGGGCCGGGCGCGACCAACCTGGTCACGGGAATCGCGACCGCTTATATGGACTCCGTGCCCCTGGTCGCTATCACCTGCAATGTCGGAGTCTCTCTTTTGGGCAAGGATTCCTTCCAGGAGGTGGATATCGCCGGTATTACCATGCCCATCACCAAGCACAATTTTATCGTCAAGGACGTGCGTCGGCTGGCCGACACCCTGCGCAGGGCCTTTGCAATTGCAAAGAGCGGACGTCCCGGCCCTGTTCTGGTGGATATCCCCAAGGATGTGACTGCGGCCACAGCAGCCTTTGAGAACAGGCCATTGACGCCGTTGTCCAAAAAGAAAGAGAAGATCAGTCAGGAGAGCCTGGAAAAGGCCGTCCGCATGATTCGAGCCTCCAGGCGTCCCTATATCTTTGTCGGCGGAGGAGCTGTGATCTCAGGAGCGGCGGAGGAACTGGCGATATTTGCCGGACTGGTGGATGCCCCGGTTTGTGACTCTCTGATGGGTAAGGGGGCATTTGACGGAGATGATCCCGCCTACTCCGGCATGCTGGGCATGCATGGAACCAAGGCATCCAACTTCGGCGTCAGTCGGTGCGACCTCTTAATCGCGATCGGGACCCGTTTCTCTGATCGTGTGATCGGAAATCCCAAGGCCTTTGCCAGAGACGCTAAAATTCTCCACATCGATATCGATCCCGCCGAGATCAACAAGAATATTGTGGTCAATGCGGATGTCATTGGAGATGTCAGAGAAGTTCTTATGGCATTGAATCGCCTCCTGGAGCCGTGTGAGCACACGGACTGGAAGAGGGAAGTGGAAGAGGCCAAAGAGCGCTTTCCTCTGACCTATGACCAGTCCGGGCTCTCCGGCCCCTATCTGGTCGAGAAGATCTGTGAGAAGACGAAGGGAGACGCTATTATTGTGACGGAAGTGGGACAGCACCAGATGTGGGCGGCCCAGTATTACCGCTTTCATCGCCCGCGCCAGTTTTTGACTTCCGGCGGACTGGGAACTATGGGTTACGGTCTGGGAGCGGCGATCGGAGCGCAGATCGGCTGCCCTGACAAGCAGGTAATCAACATTGCCGGCGACGGCTGCTTCCGCATGAACATGAATGAGATCGCGACGGCTGTGCGGGAGCATCTGCCCCTGATCGAGGTCATTGTTGACAACCGCGTTCTGGGCATGGTTCGACAGTGGCAGGATCTCTTTTACGGGAAACGCTACTCCCAGACCATCCTTTCTGACAATATTGACTATGTCAAGCTGGCGGAGGCCATGGGGGCGACAGCCTATGCGGCCTCCACGAAAGAAGAGTTTGATGCTGCGCTCGATGCGTCCCTGGCGGCTAAGGGCCCGGTCCTCATTGACGCCCATATCGACCCCGATTTCAAGGTATGGCCCATGGTTGCGCCCGGGAAGTCAATCTCACAGGCATTCGATAAGAAGGACTTGGACGAGGGACTTGAGATTAAATGAGGGATTGTTTTAATACACCGATCCAGAGAAAGGAAATCAGAATGAGCAGAGTCTATAACTTCTCCGCTGGTCCGGCGGTTCTGCCGGAGGAAGTCTTACAGGAGGCGCAGGAAGAGATGATGGATTACCGCGGCTGCGGCATGTCTGTTATGGAGATGTCACACCGCTCGTCGATGTTTCAGCAGATCATCGACGAGGCAGAGGCGGATTTTCGCTCACTGCTGGGAGTCCCGGATCACTACAAGGTTCTTTTCCTGCAGGGGGGCGCTTCTCAGCAGTTTGCCGCCATCCCCATGAATCTGATGCGGCATAAGAAGGCAGGCTATATTATCACCGGACAGTGGGCCAAAAAGGCGGCTGCCGAGGCCAGGAAGTACGGTCAGGTTGTCGAGCTCGCCTCTTCCGCGGACAAGACCTTCTCCTATATTCCAGATCTTTCCCGGCTCCCCATCACAGAGGATATGGACTATGTCTATATCTGCCAGAACAACACCATTTACGGGACCCGTTATTCGGAACTGCCTGATACCAAGGGGCGTGATCTGGTCAGTGACGTCTCCTCCATGTTCCTGTCTGAACCTGTGGATATTTCAAACTATGCCATCATGTACGGGGGCGTACAGAAAAACGTAGGTCCGGCCGGTCTTGTCATTGATGTGATCCGTGAGGACCTGATCCGCGAGGACCTGGACGAGGATGTTCCGACCATGCTCCGTTTTGCCACCCAGGCAGCTGCCGGATCCCTCTATAATACTCCAAACTGTTGGGCCATCTACATCTGCGGCAAGGTTTTCAAGTGGCTTAAGAACATGGGCGGCCTTGCTGTCATGAAGCAGAGAAATGAGGAAAAAGCCGCTGTTCTCTACGATTTCCTGGACCGGTCGGAGCTCTTTCGCGGGACGGTCGCCAGGAGGGATCGGTCGATGATGAATGTCCCCTTTGTGACAGGAGATAAAGATCTGGACGCGAAATTTGTCGCCGAGGCCAAGGGGGCGGGTCTGGAGAATCTCAAGGGACACAGGACTGTCGGCGGTATGAGAGCATCCATCTATAATGCCATGCCGAAGGCAGGCGTTGAGAAGCTGGTCGATTTCATGGAAGATTTCGAGAAGAAGAATCGCTGAGTAAGAATCGCCTATATCAGGAAAGGGAGAATCCTATGTATAATTACGCAACCCTGGATCATATTGCAAAGATCGGGACAGACCTCTTCAGCACGGATTACCGGCGCGTTGAGGAGGTTGAGAGAGCGGACGCAATCCTGGTTCGATCCTCCAAGATGCATGAGATGGCCTTTTCCGACCAGCTTCTGGCCATTGCCAGGGCCGGTGCCGGAGTCAACAATATTCCCCTGGATCGCTGCGCCCAAGAGGGAATTGTCGTATTCAATACTCCCGGCGCCAATGCCAACGCGGTCAAGGAGCTGGTGATTGCAGGTATGCTCCTGGCATCCCGTGACATTGTCGGAGGGATCGACTGGGTCAAGGCCAATGCCGCTGATCCGGATATCAGTAAGGCGGCGGAGAAGGTCAAGAAGCAGTTTGCCGGTCGGGAGCTGACAGGCAAGAAGCTGGGCGTCATCGGTCTGGGAGCAATCGGGCAGAGGGTGGCCAATACGGCTCTGCATTTGGGCATGAATGTACTAGGCTATGATCCTTATATCTCTGTCGGCGCTGCCTGGAATCTGTCCAGAAATGTACAGCACGTCTCCAATGTGGAGGAAATCTACAGAAACTGCGATTATATTACCCTGCACGTGCCCGCTTTGGACTCTACCAAAGGGATGATCTCCAAGGCCGCTGTTCAGCAGATGAAGGAGGGGGCGGTTATCCTAAACTTCGCCAGAGACCTGCTGGTCAATGAGGAAGCCCTCTTAAACGGGATTGCTGCCGGGAGAATCCGGGCCTATGTGACTGACTTCGCCAATCCGACTGTCGCCGGCGCCCAGGGCGTGATTGTAACCCCCCATCTGGGCGCGTCCACCGCGGAGGCAGAGGACAACTGTGCCGTCATGGCTGTCGAGGAGATTCGCAACTATATTGAGAACGGAAATATCATCAATTCGGTGAACTTCCCCCGCTGCGACATGGGTGAATGCTCGGCAGAAAGCCGTCTGGCCGTCCTGCACAAGAACTCCAAGGGAACTCTGGCGGCCATCACGAGCATCGTTGGCGACGCGGATGTCAACGTGGCCGATATGACCAATAAGTCCAGGGATGTCTATGCCTACACCCTGATGGATCTGGATTCCGCCCTGCCAAAGGACCTGGTCGCAAAAATTGACGCGCTGGAGTCCGTGATCAAGGTGAGGGTAGTCAAGTAGATCGAAAGCTTCACCCGCGCGGAAAAATGAGTGCTCATAAGGGATGTGTCAGGGGCAGTCCTTATGAGCGTTTTTTGACGTTTACTTTTCTTCGGCTCCTCGTTTTCCCTTCGCTTTTTGGCATTTACATTTTTCCATTCACATTTTTTCAGGCACTGGCGAAAAGCAATCGCTTTCTTTATACTTAATCTGTGTGTTTTCCGCTCTCTGGAGGTGGATATGAAAAACAAAAAACAAAAATTAACTCTGGCAGCAAGCCTTGTCATGGTACTTGTCGTCTTTATCGGTGAGTTGATTCTGCAGATGTGGGAGAAGGATAAGGCATGAATATCAGCGAGCTCTTTGCCGGAAATGTCAGCCCTCAGAAGTGGATCAGCGGGCAGATTCCGGGCATATTGACCTTCTTCTGGTCCGTTGTGATCGCCCTGATTGTCTGGGGACTTGGAGTCAAGCTGTCCGGTCTGATCCGCAGTTTGATCCGCAAGACAATGAAGCGGCAGAATATTGATACGGGGGCGATTCAGTTTATCGACTCCCTTCTCAAGTGGCTGGTCTACCTGGGTCTGGCGCTGGTTGTTCTCAGAGTCTTTGGCGTGCAGACGGCTTCCGCGGCCGCAGCGATTGCCTCCTTGGGCGTGACGGCGGGCCTGGCCCTGCAGGGGTCTCTGTCGAATTTTGCGGGCGGAGTCTTGATCCTGCTCCTCCATCCCTTTCGGGTGGGAGACTATATTATTGAGGACACGCACGCGAATGAGGGAACCGTCATCGAGATCACGGTCTTCTACACCAAGCTCAAGTCCTTTGATAATAAGATCATTGTGATTCCCAACGGAACGCTGGCCAATACCTCTCTTACGAACGTGACCCATGCTGATAAGCGGATGATCAACCTGGTCGTAGGTATTTCCTATGAGGACGACATCAAGAGGGCCAAGGACCTGCTCATGCGCCTGATCAAGGAGGAGCCGAGAGCTCTGGACACGGAACCCTATCGGGTTTTTGTCTCGGAGCTGTCCGATTCCTCCGTGAAGCTGGGCGCCCGCTTCTGGGTTCCCACAGATGAGTACTGGAATGTTCACTGGGCCATGCTGGAGAAGATCAAACTGACCTTTGACGCTGAGGGGATCCACATTCCCTTCCGGCAGATGGATATCCATATGGATCGGACCTGATCCCAATAAACTTCGCAATCGCCCAGATGAAAATTGCCGGGGATTCAGATTCCAGTCACCGGCGGAGAAATTTGCTGCCGAAGATGCAATCTCAGCTGTCGGTAGAGGGACTTGCTGCCGGAGATGCAATCTCAGCTGTCGGCGGAGAAATTTGCTGCCGGAGATGCAATCTCAGCTGTCGGCGGAAGAACATACTGCAGAGGATTCAAACTTCAGTCGTCGGCCAGGCTGTGGCAAGAGGGAGAAAGCAGAGACTTTTATGACGAAAATCAATGATGCTTATGAGCTTTTAGAGAAGGAGGAATTGGGGGACATCGGCTCAGAAGGACTGCTCTTGCGCCATAAGAAGTCCGGTGCGACTCTGGTTCTGCTGCAGAATGACGATGACAACAAGGTCTTCTACATCGGCTTCCGGACGCCCCCGGCCGACTCTACGGGCGTCGCCCATATTATCGAGCACTCGGTTCTCTGCGGGTCGGATCGGTATCCGGTCAAGGATCCCTTCGTGGAGCTGGTCAAGGGCTCTTTGAATACCTTTCTCAATGCCATGACCTATCCGGATAAGACGGTCTATCCCGTGGCCTCCTGCAATGACAAGGACTTCGACAACCTGATCGATGTCTACATGGACGCGGTTCTCCATCCGCGCATATACAGCCGGCCGGAGATCTTCATGCAGGAGGGCTGGCACTATGAATTAGAGAACAGAGAGGACCCCATCGAGATCAATGGCGTCGTTTACAATGAGATGAAGGGCGCCTTCTCATCCCCGGATGACGTCTTAGAGCGGCAGATCATGAACTCCCTTTTCCCGGACACTCCTTATGGCGTTGAATCCGGCGGAGATCCTGCCTGTATCCCGGATCTGACCTATGAGGACTTCCTTGACTTTCACAGGAGATATTACCATCCCTGCAACGCCTATATCTATCTCTACGGTAATTTCGACGCGGAGGACAAGCTGGACTATCTGGATCGTGTCTATCTGAGCCATTATGAGGCGATCGAGCTTGACAGCCGGATTCCACTTCAGAGACCCTTTGAGCAAATGAGCCGTCTGGAGAAAACCTATCCGATTTCCGCGGAGGAAGATGAGGAGGGCGCCAGCTATCTCTCCTGCAATCTGGCAGTTGCTACGGCCCTGGATCCGATGCTCTACCAGGCCTTTAAAATTCTGGACTATGCCCTTTTGAACTCCCCGGGCGCGCCAGTCAAGAAAGCGTTGATCGACGCGGGCATCGGAAAGGATATCTACGGGGGCTATGATTCGGGAACTTTGCAGCCGGTCTTTTCCATTACAGCCAGGGGAGCGAATCCGGGGGACGAGAAAGCATTTTTGGAGATCATCCGCAAGACTCTGACGGATCAGGCAGAGGGAGGGATTGACTCCAGGGCTCTCTACGCGGCTATCAATATGGCTCAGTTCCATTTTCGGGAGGCTGATTACGGCCGTTATCCCAAGGGCCTGATCTGGGGGCTTCAGCTGCTGGACTCCTGGCTCTATGATGAGCGTCAGCCCTTTTTGCACCTGCATGTCAGCAGGGTCCTGGAGGAGCTTCGCGAGAGGGTCAGTCAGGGTTATTTCGAGCAGATGATCCGGCAGTATCTGCTTAAGAATACCCACGCCTCCCTGGTAAAGCTCGTCCCGGAGAGAGGGCTGGCAAGCCGCAGGAATCAGGCGCTTGCCGGGAAGATGGCCGCTTATAAGGCAGGCCTTTCTGCGGAGGAAATCGAGGCGCTGGTCGAGCAGACCAGGCATTTGCAGGAGTATCAGGAGAGGGAGGATTCGCCGGAGGAGCTCGCGAAGATTCCCATGCTCAAAAGAGAGGACCTGCGCCGCGAGATAGATCCGATCGACTGCCAGGTGAAAAAGAGCGGCAATTTCACAGTCCTGCACCACAATGTGGAGACCAACGGCATTCACTATCTGACGCTGGTTTTTGCCGCCAGTCACATTGCCCAGGAGGATCTGGGCTTTCTGTCCTTTTTGACCAGGCTTTTAGGACAGGTGGACACGGAGCAGTATAGCTATACTGATCTGACCAATGCCATCAATCTGACAAGCGGGGGGATCAGCACCAGTATTGAGAACTATCCGGGGAGAGACGGAAGCTATCAGCTGGCTGTGGAGGTTCATGCCAAATTCTTCTACGCTGATATGGATCCTGTCGTCCGGCTGATGGAGGAGCTGATGTTGACCAGCTCCTTCGCGGACAGCAGGCGATTGAAGGAGCTTCTTGACGAGGAGATCCTGCGTATGGAGGCCAGACTCATGAGCTCGGGCCATACGGTTGCGGCCAACCGGGCGGGATCTTACTTTTCCACCGCGGGCAAGGTGTCTGACGAGATCGGCGGGATCGGCTATTACCGTTTCCTAAAGGAGATGGCGGAGGACTTTGATGAAAAGGCAGGTCTGGTAAAAGACAAGCTGGTCAATCTCAAACATGCCATTTTCCGCCCGGAAAACATGCTGGTATCCTCCACATCCGGTCAGGAGGGAATCAGGCAGGCGGAGGGCTGTCTGTCCCAGATAGAAGAGAGACTTTTCCGCGACCATTACTGCCTGCCGAAGGCAGAAAAAATCGTGACTTCGGATCCCAACGAGGCCTTCAAATCCGCCTCTCAGGTCAACTATGTGGCCAGAAGCGGCGATTTTGGCAGGGAGGGTTTTTCCTATCAGGGAGCGATGCGCATCCTGGAGACGATCCTGGGCTACGACTATTTCTGGAACAATATCCGGGTCAGGGGCGGGGCCTATGGCTGCATGTCCTCCTTCAGCAGAAATGCCCAGCTGGTCTTCATGTCCTATCGGGATCCCAGGCTGCAGGAGACCAAGGAGATCTTCGATCAAACGCCTGATTTCCTGCGCGCTTTTGACGCAAATGAACGGGACATGACCAGGTTTATCATAGGAACTCTGTCAGGGATGGATACGCCGCTGACGCCCTCCATGCGAGGCAGCCGGGGATTGGCCGCCTATATGAGCGGCCTTACGGACCGCGTGCTGCAGAAGGAAAGAGACGAGATCATTCATGCCGGGGCGGAGGATATTCGCAGACTGGCGGAACCCGTTGAGGCGGCTTTACGCCAGGGTTATATCTGCGTCGTCGGCAATGAGGACGCGATTGAGGCGAAGAGGGAGCTCTTTTCCAGGGTAGAGTCCCTTCTGTAAGAAGGGCAGGAAGGGCATATCCTGATCGGCTCACAGCAGTGTTTTTTCGCCTGGAGCAGAGTATCAATGGAAAAGAGAGACAGTATGAAAAATTCTGTGACAAAAAGCGGCTTTGTCGCTATGATCGGCCGCCCCAATGTGGGCAAGTCCACCCTGATGAATCAGCTGATCGGGCAGAAGATCGCCATTACGTCCAACAAGCCTCAGACTACGCGAAATCGCATACAGACAGTCTACACGGATCCCGATCGGGGGCAGATTGTATTTTTGGACACCCCCGGAATCCACCAGGCCAAAAATAAGCTGGGTCAGTATATGGTTGGCGTGGCTGAGCGCAGTATGAAGGATGTGGATGTGATCCTCTGGCTGATCGAGCCAGATACCAGGGTGGGCGGGGGCGACCGCCATATTCTAAAGGAGCTTGAGCAGATTCAGATCCCGGTTTTTCTGGTCATCAACAAGATCGACATGGTGAAGAAGGAGAAAATTCTTGCGGTGATCGATACCTATCGGGGGGAGTATGATTTCGACGAGATCCTCCCTGTCTGTGCCAGAAGCGGTGATGGATGCAAAGATCTGATCGCAAGCATTTTCTCGCGACTGCCCCAGGGACCCATGTTTTACGACGAGGATACCGTGACGGATCAGCCCATGCGGCAGATCGCGGCGGAGATCATCCGGGAGAAGGCCCTCTACGCGCTGGACAAGGAGGTGCCCCACGGGATCGCCGTCGCCATGGATGTCATGAAGAGACGTCCCGGCAGGAAGCTGTGGGATATCGAGGCGACCATCATCTGTGAGAGAGAATCCCACAAGGGAATCATCATCGGCAAGAGAGGGGCCATGTTAAAGCGGATCGGATCGGATGCCCGCTATGAGTTGGAGCGGATGCTGGACTGTAAGGTTAATCTCCGCCTCTTTGTCAAGGTCAAGGAGAACTGGAGAGACAGCGACTTCCTCATCAGGAACTTCGGCTATCGCAGAGAAGATGAGCAATGAGTCAGAGTTTGATTGTGACGGGGATGGTGCTGTCCGCTATGCCCATCGGGGAATTTGACAAGAGGGTGGTGCTTCTGACCCGGGAGCTGGGGGAGATTTCCGCCTTTGCCCGGGGAGCCAGGCGGCCGCGCAGCCAACTGCTTGCGGCAACAGGTCCCATGGCCTTCGGAACCTTTGAACTGTATGAGGGACGCAATTCCTATACCCTGGCCAGGGCCAGTATTGAGGCCTATTTTCTGGAGATTGCCGAAGATTACGACAAGGTATGTCTGGCCGCCTATTTTCTGGAGATGGCTGAGTACTACGGGATAGAGAACAGCGATGAGTCCCAGCGGCTTCTTTTGCTCTATCAGACCTTAAGAGCCCTTGCCAGCGATAAATTCTCACCCCGCCTTCTTCGGATCATCTACGAGATCCGGACGATGGGGATCAACGGGGAATACCCGGATGTCTTCTCCTGCGCAGCCTGTGGCAGGAAGGAGGGGCTCGTCTATTTTCACATGGGAAGGAGGGCGGTTATCTGCAGCGACTGCCAGCCTGTGGAAGGAGGACGGCCCATTTCCGCGTCGGCCCTCTATGCCTTCCAGTTCATTCTGAGCGCCCCCATGAAGAAGCTCTTCTCCTTTCGCCTGACGGATCCGGTGGAAGAGGAGGTCTGGCAGCTTTTGCGGGAGTATCAGGGGAGATACTTAGAACACAGCTTCAAGGCGGAGGCCTTTCTATCATCCCCGGGGAAGGGCTGAGATGTGAGCCCCCTTTTTCCGCAATCAAGGGACTTATTTTCCTCCGGAAGATCAATGAAGGCGAATGGAAGACGGCATGGAGGTGAATGGAAGACGGCATGGAGGTGAATGGAAGACGGCATGGAGGCGAATGGAAGACGGCATGGAGACGAATGGCGGTCGGATCGCCCATTTTCTTGCAATAAAAGGGGCTTGTCCTTATAATGACAGAGATTGTGTGAAGGAAGAAGACAGGTCTGCCAGGCCTGGCTGCCCGGCAGAAGAGTAAGAGGTGTTTAGCATGGAAAAGACAATGGAGAAGATTGTTGCCTTGGCTAAGGCGAGAGGATTCGTCTATCCCGGGTCAGAGATCTATGGAGGCTTGGCCAATACTTGGGATTATGGGAACCTGGGCGTTGAGCTCAAGAATAATGTCAAGCGGGCCTGGTGGCAGAAGTTCATCCAGGAGAGTCCGCAGAATGTTGGCATTGACGGCGCCATCCTCATGAATCCGCAGACCTGGGTTGCCTCCGGTCATCTGGGTTCCTTCTCCGACCCTCTGATGGACTGCAAGGAGTGCCACGAGCGCTTCCGGGCGGACAAGATCATCGAGGATTTCGCCCAGGAGCATCAGATCGCCCTGCCCTCTTCCGTTGATGGCTGGTCCAACAAAGAGATGGAGGACTGGATTCAGGAGAACAATGTTCCCTGTCCCTCCTGCGGCAAGCACAACTTCACGGAGATCCGCCAGTTCAACCTCATGTTCAAGACCTTCCAGGGGGTTACCGAGGACGCCAAGAACACCGTCTATCTGCGCCCGGAGACGGCACAGGGAATTTTTGTCAATTTCAAGAATGTGCAGCGTACCTCCCGAAAGAAGATCCCCTTTGGAATCGGACAGATCGGCAAGTCCTTCCGCAATGAGATCACGCCCGGCAACTTCACCTTCCGCACCCGGGAGTTTGAGCAGATGGAGCTGGAGTTCTTCTGCGAGCCCGGCACGGATATGGAATGGTTCCACTATTGGAGAGGCTTCTGCAGAGACTGGCTCTTGTCTCTTGGTATGAATAAAGACCATATCCGTCTTCGCGACCATGACAAAGAGGAGCTGTCCTTCTACTCCAAGGGGACCACGGATATTGAGTACACTTTCCCCTTTGGCTGGGGAGAGCTCTGGGGAATCGCCGACCGGACGGACTACGATCTGACCCGGCACCAGGAGGTCTCCGGCGCCGATATGTCCTATTTCGACGACGCTAAGAATGAGAAGTATATCCCCTATGTCATCGAGCCCTCTCTGGGAGCGGACCGTGTGGTTCTGGCCTTCCTCTGTGAGGCCTATGACGAGGAGAACATCGGGACCGAGGACAAGCCCGATATGCGCACGGTCCTCCACTTCCATCCGGCACTGGCTCCCGTCAAGGTCGGCGTCCTGCCCCTGTCCAAGAAGCTTGTGGAGGGCGCGACAAAGATCTATGAGCGCCTGTCTAAGAAGTTCAACTGTGAGTATGACGACAGAGGTAATATCGGCAAGCGCTACCGTCGCCAGGATGAGATCGGAACCCCTTTCTGCGTCACCTATGACTTCGATTCTGAGACGGACGGGGCTGTCACTGTCCGTGACCGCGACAGCATGGAGCAGGTTCGTCTGCCTATCGAAGAACTTGAGAAGTATCTGGAAGAGAAAATGGCTTTCTGAAGTGCATGATATATGAGCTCTGTAGGATGTGTACCTGCAGGGCTCATATATCTTTGAGATTCGCTTTACACCTTAATTAAACAAAACAGGAAAATTACATATTACACACCGCCCAAAACATGAATGGCATTTATTTCAGAAACTGGGCTGGAAAGAGATGGACTGGGAATTTTACAGTGAGTTGGTGGACCATGATCATTGATATTACGAAAGAGTTATTTGTTCTTATATTTGTCCTTGGTCTTCTGCTGAGCTGTTTCCTGAAAAAGAGACTGCAATTACAGACAAGATACTGGGTTATTCTAAGTTTTCTTGTGTATGTGATTTGCCTGGCAAAAATTACTTTGTTTCCTGTTTATTTTTTTAGCGATGAGGACTTGCGCCAGATGAAGGAGGGGGTTGATTCCTATTTTGCTTTCTACCAGCTGATTCCTCTTGCGTCCATACGAAATTACCTGCACGAGGGGGCTTTGCTTCAGCTGATTGGAAATTTTCTGCTCTTATCGCCTCTCTCCGTTTATACTGAAATTTTTACGCGGGGAAAATGGAAAACAGGCAAGAAGATAGCTTTGCTCGCATTCGTGTCTGTTATGATTGAAGCTCTTCAACTCTTACTTAATGTCGTAAGCGGTTTTCCGGCCAGAACAGCCGATATTGATGATTTTTTCCTGAATACTTCCGGAGCGTTATTGACCCTTGTGATTCTTGTTCTCTTTCGAAAGATGCTTCGAAACCACGAACACTTTAAAGAATCACTTGACTCCCTCTTCTATGATTGATTTTGCGGTTATGCCCGCCAGGCGGAGTTCCACTGGCGGGCGTGACTGCAGCGCTTGATGTAACGATGAACATTTTTTATCTACTGAGGTGATCCCATGAAATGTCCTACATGTGGCAAAGAGATGGAGCTAGGAACCATGAACTATACAGGCGCATGGTGTTTAGGTAGTGTCTGGTGGCAGAAGGAGAGGAGTACAGAGACTGTACGGCTTCATGTATATGGGGATGTGGATTATCCGCTTGGAGATAAGGAAAAATGCAGGGGCTACTACTGCCCGGACTGCGAGATGCTGATCCTTCCCAAGGGGAGCCATGACTACCGGGCAAAATAAGGAAAATGTATTTTTACAGGTACAAGATTGGCAGCAAGGGCAAAAATGGGAGAAATAGACTCCCTTTTTGCCCTCATTTTGTACAGATCAGGGTACAGACAATTGACCTTTCGGGTCAGTATGTTATTATTTTACCAGTGCTCAGAGGGAAAACCTCTGGAACATGGAAGTGGCGCTCGGAGGATTGTGAAGAGGGCACTTCAGCAGTTGATTTGTAGGAGGATAATTCAATGGCAAACAAATGGGTCTACAAGTTTACCGAGGGCCGCGCATCCATGCGCAACCTCTTGGGCGGCAAGGGCTGTAATCTGGCTGAGATGACTTATATGGGCATGCCCATCCCTCAGGGATTCACCATCACCACCGAGGCTTGCACCGCTTACTATGACAACGGCAAGGGCCTTCCCCAGGAGGTCCTGGATCAGATCGACGAGAATATCGCCTGGCTGGAGGATATCAACGGAAAGAAGTTCGGTGATCCCAACGATCCCCTTCTGGTATCTGTCCGCTCCGGTGCCCGCGCGTCCATGCCCGGTATGATGGACACGATTCTGAACCTGGGCTTAAATGACATCGCTGTCGAGGGATTCGCCAAGAAGACCAACAATGAGCGCTTCGCCTATGATTCCTATCGCCGTTTCATCCAGATGTATTCTGATGTCGTTATGGAGGTCTCCAAGTCCCTCTTTGAGAAGGAGATTGATGACGTCAAGGCCAAGAAGGGCATCACCTATGATGTTGAGATGGATGTCGATGATCTGAAGGAATTGGTTCGCCGCTTCAAGGGCATTTACAAGAACGCGCTGGGAGAGGACTTCCCCCAGGAGGCCAAAAAGCAGCTGATCGGCGCGGTTTTAGCCGTATTCCGTTCCTGGGATAACCCCCGTGCCATCGTATACCGCCGCATGAACGATATCCCCGGTTCCTGGGGCACTGCCGTGAATGTGCAGACCATGGTATTCGGTAACAAGGGTGAGACCTCTGGTACCGGCGTTGCCTTCACCCGCAATCCCTCTACCGGCGCCAAGGGCATTTTCGGCGAGTACCTGCTCAATGCCCAGGGTGAGGACGTCGTTGCAGGTGTTCGTACACCCCAGCCCATCTCCACACTTGAGAACGCCATGCCCGCAGTCTATAAGCAGTTCATGGAGCTGGCAACCAAGCTGGAGAACCACTTCCATGATATGCAGGATATGGAGTTCACCATCGAGGAGGGCAAGCTCTACTTCCTTCAGACCCGTGACGGCAAGAGAACAGCTCCCGCAGCCATCAAGATCGCCTGTGATCTGGTTGACGAGGGACAGATTGACGAGCAGACTGCGGTAAAGCGTATTGACGCCAAGTCCCTGGATCAGCTCCTGCATCCCTCTTTCGATGCGGAGGCTCTGAAGGCAGGACAGGTGATCGGTACGGCTCTTCCCGCTTCTCCCGGTGCTGCCGCAGGTAAGGTTGTCTTCGACGCGGACGAGGCCAAGGCACAGGGAATCGGCGGCGCAGGTGAGAGAGTCATCCTGGTTCGCCTGGAGACTTCTCCTGAGGATATCGAGGGCATGCATGCCGCTCAGGGTATCCTGACGGTTCGCGGTGGTATGACCTCACATGCAGCTGTCGTTGCCCGCGGAATGGGCACCTGCTGTGTATCCGGCTGCGGTGATATTGTCATCGACGAGGAGGCCAAGGTATTCACCCTGGGCGGAGAGACCTTCCATGAGGGAGATTACATTTCTCTCGATGGTACAACCGGTAAGATCTACAAGGGCGATATCGCTACCAAGGAGGCTGAGATCGGCGGAGACTTCGGCCGCGTGATGGCCTGGGCTGACAAGTACCGCAAGCTGAAGGTTCGCACCAATGCCGATACGCCCGCAGATGCGGCCAAGGCCCGTGAGCTGGGTGCCGAGGGCATCGGTCTCTGCCGTACCGAGCACATGTTCTTCGCTGAGGACAGAATCGCTGCCTTCCGTGAGATGATCTGCTCCGACACCGTTGAGGAGAGAGAGAAGGCTCTTGAGAAGATCGAGCCTTACCAGCAGGGCGATTTCGAGAAGCTCTATGAGGCTATGGAGGGCAATCCGGTGACCATCCGTTTCCTGGATCCCCCTCTTCATGAGTTCGTGCCCAACACTGAGGAAGAGATCAAGAAGCTGGCTGATACTCAGGGTAAGAGCGTACAGCAGATCAAGGATATCATTGCCGGTCTCAAGGAATTCAACCCCATGATGGGTCACAGAGGACTTCGTCTGGCCATTACCTATCCCGAGATTGCCCGCATGCAGACGACTGCCGTTATCCGTGCAGCCATCAAGGTAGCCAAGGCGCATCCCGACTGGAATCTTGTACCTGAGATCATGATTCCCCTCTCTTGCGATGAGAAGGAGCTGGCATTTGTCCGCAACATCGTTGTAGAGACCGCTGACAAGGAGATCGCGGCCGCAGGAGCTGACCTCAAGTATGAAGTCGGCACCATGATTGAGATCCCCAGAGCTGCTCTGACAGCAGACAAGATTGCCAACCAGGCGGAGTTCTTCTGCTTCGGAACCAATGACCTGACCCAGATGACCTACGGTTTCTCCCGTGATGATGCCGGCAAGTTCCTGGATTCCTATTACAGCAACAAGATCTTCGAGTCTGATCCCTTTGCCAAGCTGGATCAGGTCGGCGTCGGCAAGCTGATGGAGATGGCTGTCGATCTCGGCAAGCAGTCCAGACCTCAGCTCCATGCTGGTATCTGCGGCGAGCACGGCGGTGATCCCTCATCCATCGAGTTCTGCCACAGGATCGGTCTTGACTATGTGTCTTGCTCACCTTTCCGTGTGCCCATCGCCCGTCTGGCAGCAGCACAGGCCGCTCTGAAGGATTGAGATAATAGAGAAACCGGCCTGGTGCGTGTAAAAGTATAGTGGATATTCATACGGTCATACCTTTCCTCGGAAGGGTATGACCGTTATTTTCGTGACAACGGGGTGTGCGGTGGGACGAGCGCAGTTAATATAAAATCCCGATGATGCGGAGAGTCGTATCGTCGGTGGAGATATAAAATAAAGCTACTGGAATTTTAGGAAAAATTTCGAAATTAGCTCTGTATCTTTTCGGTCAAAACCTGTAAGCTTATACATTAGAAAACAGGTGCTATTTATGGATATAATCGCTGAAATTAAAACAATTGCCAAAGAGGATCCGAACCGTCCCGCCTTTGTCTTCCGAAGGGAACAGATCAGTTACGGAGAACTCTGGAAGAGAAGCTGTCGTCTGGCCCTTCACCTTCTTGGGGAGGGGCTTGATCCCAAGCAGCCGATCCCTGTCTATGGGCATAAGAGTGTCTGGATGCCTGTCTGCTTTTTGGCCTGCTCCCTGTCCGGTCATACCTATGTGCCGATGGACGTGAATATGCCGGACGGCCGCATCGCCGATATCATACATGCCGTGGCAAGCCCCCTTGTCCTTGCGGCAGAAGAACTGGCAGAGTTCAGAGGGGTTCATCAGATGGACCGGCGCATGCTGGAAGAGATCTGTCTTAAGGATGCTGTGCCGGCGGAGGAGACCGAATTTTTGCCGGGCCTGGCAGATGACGACATTCACTATATGATTTTTACTTCCGGATCGACGGGAAAGCCCAAGGGCGTCAAGGTGACGCATGCCAATCTGAATGCTTACCTGAGCTGGTCGCCCGGTCTGGTGGAGGGCAGGCGGGGGATTTTTCTGAACCAAGCTCCCTTCTCCTTTGACTTGTCGGTGATGGACACATACACCGGGTTGGCAACCGGTTCCACCGTTGCCTGCCTGGATCGGGATCTGATCAGAGATGTGACCGCAGCTGTGGAGTTCATTCGAAAAAATGGAGTGAATTACTGGGTGTCAACGCCTTCCTTCGCGGATTTGGCTATGGGAGAACCCTGCTTTGACGCAAAACATCTTTCCGGAATCAGTCATTTCCTCTTCTGCGGAGAGCCCCTGACACCGCGAACCGTTTGCAGCTTGCGCGAACGCTTTCCGGATGCCCATATCATCAATACCTATGGGCCGACGGAGACCACGGTCTGTGTGACGGCGACGGAGATTACGGATGACATCTTAAAGACAGAAAGTCTGCTTCCTGTCGGATATGCTAAAGACAAAACAGAGATTTACGCTGTAGATACGGAGGGAAAGCGCCTGCCCGAAGGGCAGGTCGGAGAACTGATTATCAACGGCGATACCGTCGCTGCCGGCTACTATCACAATGACAAACAGACGGCAGAGCATTTCTTCCGGGATGAAGAAGGGATTGCCTCCTATCGGACCGGAGACATAGGCTATGTGAGAGAAGACGGTATGGTCTATTGCTCCGGCCGCGCCGACGGACAGGTGAAGCTGCATGGCTATCGGATTGAGCTTGGCGATATCGAGAAGAATCTCTTGGCCCTGGACGGGGTAGATGGGGCTGTGGTATTGCCAAAGATGAGAGACGGCGTGGTCCGCAGTCTGGCGGCACTTGTTCTTCAGAAGGAGGGCTGGGACAGCTCCTATGCCAGACGCAAGTACATTCGTCAGAGCTTGGGAGAGCGGATCCCCTCTTATATGGTCCCCAAGAAGGTGGTCCTGGTGAATTCTTTCCCGATGACCATGAACGGTAAACTGGATAAAAAAGCGCTGGAGGAGCTGATCTGATGTCATTATTCGTTGATCAAAGTTTCTTCCTCTCCCTGATTGCCCTGTCCCTGCCGGCATTGATCCTGGGCTATCTGGAAAAACCAATCGCCCCATATGGGAGCCTGGTCTCCCTGATCTACGTCTATCTGGCCATGGGCAAAAAACCGGGAGCTCTGGCATTTCTGGCCCTTTTTCTGGCCATCGGTTATGCTCTGGATCGGGGATATCTGGCTGTGCGTATGCGCTGGGGAAGAAAGACCTGGCTGTATCGTATCTTCCTTTTTGCCTCGATTCTGCCTTTGGCACTCTACAAGTTCTCTCTGGCGGTCAACTGGCAGCTACACCTCTTTGGCTTCCTGGGCCTGTCCTATATGACTTTTAAATCGACACAGATCATCATTCAGACCTATGACGGTTCGATTGATCGGGTGAGCTTATGGGACTTCCTCTATATGAACCTCTTCTTTCCGGTATTGACTTCGGGTCCCATTGATCGGAGTCAGCGTTTTAGCGGAGATATGCACCGGGTTCTTCCGAGAGAGGATTATATGGATCTGGCGGGGAGAGGTCTGCAGAAGATCCTTCTGGGAGCAATCTATAAATTTGCCCTGGGAGCCGCTTTCTATCATCTCTATACCAATTTCGGAATGAAGACGGATCCCAAGCATATCCTGGTCTACTTCTATGGTTACGGCTTCTATCTCTTCTTTGATTTCGCAGGCTACTCTCTCATGGCGGTGGGAGCCTCCTACCTCTTTGGTATAGAGACCCCGGAGAATTTTAAAGCTCCCTTCCGAAGCCTTGATATTATTGAGTTCTGGGATCGCTGGCACATCAGTCTTTCGCACTGGTTTCGAGATTTTGTCTTCTCCCGTATTTCCATGGGTCTGATGAAGACAAAGAAATTCAAGAATCGCCTGACTGTGGCAGGCATTGCCTTTTTTATCAATATGGGGATTATGGGGGTCTGGCACGGGACAAGTCCTCAGTATCTGATCTACGGTCTCTACCATGGTTTGCTCCTGACGCTGACGGAGGTTTTCCATAAGAAGTCTAAGTTCTACAAGAAGCACAGGAAAGAAAAATGGTTCAAGTTTCTCTCCTGGGGGATTACTTTTCACCTGGTCTTCTTCGGCTTCTTCATCTTCTCGGGAAGATTTATGGACTTGATTAAGCTAAAATAGGATTTGAGATGGAGGACTGCATGGAAAGACTTTGACGGCGCGTGTATTCCATCATTGGGTTTGGCCGTATGAGGAGTATCTGTATGGGAGAGCACTCCAAAGACAGAAGTTACGGGGAATAGAAAGCAGGTAAGAAATGGAAGAAAAATTACTGGAGATTCTGGCAGAGATCTGCGAGGACGAGGTGGTCATGGAAGACCCGGATATCAATCTTGATGAAGAGGGACTGATCGACTCCCTGGGCTACATGGAACTTCTGGTGGAAATCGAAGAGGCCTTCGGTGTGGTCATCGCTCCTGCGGAGTACAGCAGAGAGGAGATGGACACCCCGGCCAAGATTATCGCTGTCGTTAAATCAAAGATGGAGCAGGCATGAGACGAATCCAGGCATTTTTGATGGCGCTGATCCTCTTTGTCTTCTTTCTGGCCGGCTTTCATCTGACGATGAGCCGGATCAGCCTGCGGGGGGGCGATGGGTTTCGCTTTTTCTACAGTGATTTGCGCAATAAGTCGCTGGCCGCTTTGACGGAAAATATGGATGAGGATACTATGCCCATCTTTGGTTCTTCCGAACTGGGAACCTGGATCGAGGAGCCTTATCATATCAGCCATATGTTTGCCAGACAGCAGGTGGATTCCATGACAGTCGGACATCCGATGGTGCAGTCTTTGCAGGATGCGATCAGCCTGGCGGCCATTGATGGGAGCAGATCCCCCAAAAAGGTCACGCTTTTGGCCTCTCCAACCTGGTTCTACGGAGATGGGGTCGCTTCAACGGCCTTTAAGCAGCATTTTTCCGACACGGCCTATCTGGCCATGTTGAAGAATGATCGCCTTTCCGCTGAAACCAGGCAGAAGATCATCAACCGGGTTATGGTGCTGGCATCTTCGGACATCGCTTTCTCAGATCGGATCAAGGCCTATCAGCGGGCTTATGCCACGGAGGATGCATCTGCCACGGAGCGGTTGACAGCAGATCTGCTGGCAGCGAACCGGGGAGACCGGGAGAATTTTGCCGCAGCGGTACTGAAGCTGAAGAATGCGAATAAGGTGGCCAAAAATATTGAGCCGACAGAGGCGACCGTTCATTCCTATCAGTCAGAGGATGGCAGTGTCGATTGGGAGAAGATGAAGGCGGATGCAATCAGTGAAACCGCATCTCAATCGGATAATCCCCTCTATGTGAAGAATGAGTCCTGGAAGAACCTGTATCAGAAGAGCTATCAGGCGGGAACTCAGATCCATAAGGGTGAACAGTGGACCTCGGCCAAGGAGAAGGGGGATTTGGAACTTTTCCTGCAGGTGGCAAAGGAGCTGGGGATTCAAACGCAGGTGATCATTCTGCCCATCAGCGGTTATTGGTATGACGCGACCGGGATGCCGCAAGCCAACCGGGAATCTGCCTATCAGGCAATTGCAAAGAGCGCAGCTGCTTATGGAGTCAGGTGTGTAGACTTGAGCGAGCATGAGTACACGCCCTATTTCCTGGCAGATGCCTATCACCCCTGGTCTCTTGGATGGGTATATATCAATGAGGCAATCTATGATTTTTATAAAAATTAAGAAGATATTGACGGACCGTAAATTCTGGAAGTACACAGGAAGCTATCTGGCCCTGATGATTGTGCTGTATCTTTTGTTGATTCTCAGCAGCGGTCTGGCCAAGCCTGGATTCACATATGCGGCATTCTGACCCACGAGCCGGAAATGCTATACAATTTGGAAGACCAAAAACTGTGTACTTTTTTAGCAAAAGAAAAAGGGAGAATGGGAGAAGGATATGACTACGAATCCTCACAGAGCGTGCGTTCTGTTATGGGCCTATCCCTCAGAAAAAGGATGAAAATCAGAGGGGACTGGATATATTAGACAATTTAGACGGGGAAAAATTGTATATTATTTTGCGCGGAAGAGAAACGGGGAGGCAAAGCAAACATAGAAAGAGAAGATTTTTAGATGTTATGCATAAAAAATGCAAATAAAAACTGTTGACAATGCATAAGCCAAGATGTAAGATACTATTGTTCCGGAGAACAAGACGGGACAGAAAGAAGCAATATCCCCGGTTGTGGCAGTTCCCCTTTCTTTCATGACAATACCCCCTTTTCATAGAGATTTCTTCCGCAACCAATTTTGAATACCCCCCTTTTCGACAGCAGATTTCACAATCGGCTGTCATTTTTTTTGTCAAAAAATGCAGAGGGCAGTCAGATCTTCGGATGGTACAATGTAGGAAACGAATATTTGAGATAATGTTTCTGGATGAGGGGAAAATGGATAGGAAAGCGGTAAGAAGTAAAATTCTGACAGGAAGTTTGAAAGTACTCAAGGAAAAAGGAGCCAGATTTACTATGGATGATCTGGCCAGCTGTCTGTCTATGAGTAAGAAGACCATTTATAAGGTCTTCCCGGATAAGGAGGCCATACTGACGGACCTGGTCGATAATGTCTTTGACCAGGTCGCCAAGGATCAGAAGATTATTTTAGATGACAGGGATCTGTCTGTTGTGGATAAGCTCAGAGGAATTCTCTGTGTGCTGCCGGTTGAGGCCAGGGGGATTAACTTTGCGGAACTCTTTCGCTTCCGGGAAAAGTATCCGAGACCATATCAGCGCATGGAAAGCCGCATAGAGAGCAACTGGGAGCCCACCTTTGAGCTGATCCAAAGAGGGATAGAAGAGAGGCAGCTTCGGCCCGTTAATCCCAGTGTAATCAAGGTGATTTATGAATCCACAATCGAGCGCCTGCTCTATGGGGACAGGGCGGCTGAGATGGAGCTGGACTATAATGAGGCTCTTGAAGAGGTCGCAAGCCTGATTATTGATGGGATTAAGAACTGAGAAGAAGAGCCGGAAGCTGAGAAAATCAGTCGGTAGAAGGAAGCGGGAGAAGGATATGACAGAGAGATCCAGGGAGATTTTTGGCAATGCCATTGCCAGGAGAGATTATCAGAAGGCTGTACATTCCAAGGAGAAATATGCGAGAAAGTTCGGTGATGACAGCAGAGAGCTCTATCCGGTGGAAATTGAGGACAATCCGGTCATTGGGGACCGGCTGGGCGTAAAGGATATTCGACTGGGACAGGCTCTTCGGTCCGGAGAACAGATCGGGCCCGCGGACTTCGATCACAGGAAGGGACTGATCGTGGGGAATATCCGCATGGGATTCGGCCATTACCGCATCTCCATGGCGATGGCGTCTGCGGCTCATGCGCTTGGCTACACCCCATACTGGATGGACTTGAATTCTTATCCGCAGACGACAGCGACCAAGCTGATCAGCGCCCAGAATAACCTCTATTCTCTGGGCTCTCGTCTGTCCCGTTTCAGGGTTTTTAACAAGCTGGTCTGGGAGCCCATGAATTACGAGGGCTTTCGGGCCCTGACCTACAACGCCTCCGATCAGAAGAAAGCGGAACTGATGGCCCCCCTCTTTCGGGAGATTCCCAAGGACATTCCCCTTCTCGCTACCCATGTGTGGCCGGCACAGGCTGCCCTGCACGGGGGAATGCGGTATGTGGTCAATGCCATTCCTGACAACTGGCCCATGGCTCTGCACCTGGCGGAGGGAAGCCTTCACACGGTTCAGTGCAACTACGCCTACCAGGGCTACCGCACCCTTTATGGCTTCGCCAAGAAGAAGGTCTTAAGGTCCATTCCGCCGGACCAGCTCATTTATACGGGACACTATGTGGATCATGAAATTGTCGCCAATGTGCAGACAGACTGCCAGGCGAGGATTGAGAGAAAGAAGAGAGGGGAGCCCATGCGCTTTCTTCTGACCATCGGCGGAGCGGGAGCTCAGAGAGATCTTTTTAGCGCTATTATCCGCCATCTGCTTCCGGCCGTTCGAAATAAGCGGGCCGCCCTCTATGTGAATGTCGGAGATTATCGCAATGTCTGGGAGGAGCTGCTCGCGGACATTCCGGAATTGGGCAGGTGCGCGACAGAGCACTTTTTGAATTTTGAGGAGGCCGCGGCGTTTGCGGATGGAGCTCTGACTGACTCTGTCGAGGGGGTTCACGCCTTCTATCACAGAAATATTTTCGAGGCGGTCTATATCACCAATCTGCTCATGCGGTCCTGTGATCTGCTGGTGACCAAGCCGTCCGAGCTGGCCTTCTATCCGGTGCCCAAGCTTTTTATCCGCCGGGTGGGAAAGCATGAGATGTGGGGGGCGATTCACTCCGCGGAGATGGGGGACGGGAGCCTGGAGTGCCGGGATATTCCCCATATTTTGCAAATGACTGATCTCTTTTTAGGAGAGAACCGGGAATTGATCCGCATGTGCGAGAATATACAGAGGAATAAGGACAGCGGTCTGTACAACGGAGCTTATCGGGCGGTTGAACTGGCCATGCATTTGAGGGAGAAATCATGATGGAAAACGAAAAGCAACTGACTGGACGGGAGAAGGCCTCTTATGGCCTGGGCGCGGTCGGCAAGGATATGGTCTATATGCTGTCTGCCTCTTATATTCTCTACTATTTTCAGGATATTATGGGAGTTTCCGCGGCTGCTATGGGGCTTATCCTGCTGGCGGCCCGTGTCTTCGACGCCTTCAATGATCCGATCATGGGGGTCATTGTGGCGAAAACCAGAACCCGCTGGGGCAGGTTTCGGCCCTGGATGTTTTTTGGAACACTGGCCAATGCCATTGTCTTATATCTGATGTTTTCCGCGCCGCCCAGCCTGGACGCAGGAGGGATGATTGCCTATGCGGCCATCAGCTATGTTCTCTGGGGCGTGACCTATACAATGATGGATATTCCCTTCTGGTCTATGATCCCAGCCTTCACCAAAGGGGGCAAAGAGAGGGAGGGGCTGACAACTCTGGCCCGGTCCTGCTCCGGTGTGGGGAGCGCTCTGGTTACGATTTTCACCATGATTTTAGTGCATGCCCTGGGAGACGCTTTCGGACATGGATCCGGTTCGCAGGAGGTGGAGCGGGTCGGTTTTCAGATCTTCGCCCTGATTGTCGCGGTTTTATTTGTGATCTTTATTGCCATTACCTGCCTGGCGATCAAAGAGAAGTCTACCGTTGATATGGAAACCGCAAGCCTGGGACAGATGTTTCGGGCTTTGATCTCCAATGATCAGGCTATGTGCGTGGTTGTCACCATTGTCCTGGTGAACTCCGCCCTCTATATCACATCGAATCTTGTCCTTTATTTTTTCAAGTATGATTTTGGAGGAATTGCCTGGTACCAGTCCTACACGGGCTTTAATATGGTCGCGGGTGCGGCGCAAATTCTGGCCATGATGGTTCTCTATCCTCTGCTTCGCCGCTTTGTCAGTTCCATCCGAATCTTCTACATCAGTCTTGCCATGTCCATGCTGGGATACATCATTCTCTTTGCAATCGCGAGCCTGGGGCAGAATCATCTGGCCCTTCTGCTGATCCCGGGCATCCTGATCATGGCGGCGAGCGGCATGAACAATGTCCTGACTACGATTTTTCTGGCCAATACCGTCGATTACGGGCAGCTGATCAGGGGAAGAAGAGATGAGTCAGTCATCTTTTCCATGCAGACCTTTGTGGTGAAGCTGGCCTCGGGCCTGGCCGCTTTGGTCGCGTCCCTGGCCCTCCAGGCCTTCCGCTTAAGCTCCACAGCCACCAGAAGCACAGATCAGAACGTAGATTTCTCGGCCGGCGTCTCCATGGCATCCAAGATGGGACTTCGCATGGTGATGACCCTGATTCCCATCGCGGGTCTGATGATTGCTTTTTTCTGGTTCCGCAAAAAGTATGTCCTGACGGATGCCAGGTTGGAGGAGATCAGCGAGCAGCTGAGAGAGAAGGAGCGGTCATGATTCGTATCATTGGAAGAGATCGGCCCGTTTTTATCTTAGAGGGCAGGCAAAGCGCCTATATCTTTCGGGTGCTTGTGACGGGACATTTAGAGCATCTCTATTATGGCGGGAAACTGCGGGTGGAAAGGGAGTCCGATCTTGACCCCCTGATTTCCAAGCGGGCATTCGCGCCGGGGAATACGATATTATATGACAATACGCGGCCGGATTTCTCTCTGGAGAGTACTTGTCTGGAGTGGACGTCGCCCGGAAAGGGGGACCCCAGGGAACCCATGATTGAGCTCGTGGACGCCAGGGGAAACCGCAGCGCGGACTGGGTCTATGAGTCCTGCGAGCTTCAAAAGGGAAAGAGCGCGATGGCGACCATGCCGTCCGCCTGGGCAAAAGCCGGGCAGTCGGACGCGCCCGGGGATCCATTAGATGATGCCGGAGATGAAAGCCGAAAGAGTAAGGAGTCGGACGGGGTTGAGGAGATCAGGATTACTCTGCGGGACCGGTTGAGCAAAAATCGGCTGGATCTCTACTATGCTCTTTTTCCTGAAAAGGATGTCATCACCCGAAGGGCTCTTCTGACCAATGAGAGCGGGGAGGAGCTTGTGATCCGCCGTCTGATGAGTTACGGGCTGGATCTGAGGCCGCGCGCTCTGGATGTCATCGCCTTTGACGGCGGCTGGGCCCACGAGATGAATCAGAAGCGTCAGCCCCTGACCGTGGGGAAATGGTCCATGACCAGCCGTGCCGGGACCTCCTCCAGCCGCTGCAATCCCTTCTTTATGCTCTTAAGCCCGGATTGCGGGGAGGATGGGGGGGAGGCCTATGCCTTTAATCTGATCTACTCCGGGAACCACTATGCTGCTGTTGAGCGGACGGCAGCCGGACTTGTGCGTGTGTTGGCAGGGATTAGTCCCGAGGACTTCTCCTGGCAACTCTCCCCCGGCGATTCCTTCGAGAGTCCGGAGGGGGTCCTGACCTATAGCGATCGCGGATTCAACGGGATCAGCGCCAATATGCACAGCTTTGTGAGGGAGCATATCCTCAGGGGAGTCTGGGCTAAGAGGGACAGGCCCATCCTCCTCAACAGCTGGGAATCTCATTACTTTGATATCTCAGAGAAAAAACTGCTCAGCCTCGGCAGGGAGGCAGCCCGTCTGGGGATAGAGCTTCTGGTCATGGACGACGGCTGGTTTGGAGAGCGGACAGATGATCATCGATCCCTGGGAGACTGGACGCCTGATCCAAAGAAGCTGCCGGGAGGTCTGAAATCTCTGGCAGACCAGATCCATGGTCTGGGCCTGGATTTCGGAATCTGGGTGGAGCCGGAGATGGTTAATACAGACTCCGACTTCTATCGACAGCATCCCGACTGGACCATGGAATTGCCCTGGAAGAGAGAGAGTCAGGCGGAGGGACGGAATCAGAGAATCCTGGATCTGGCCAATCCGCAGGTCGTGGATGAAATGATCCGTCGGTTGAAGGAACTTTTTTCTTCCGCTGAAATCAACTACGTCAAGTGGGATATGAACCGGATCTTCTCAGATGTTTATTCTCCGGCCCTGCCCTTTGCGCGGCAGCAGGAGACAGGCCATCGCTATGTTCTCGGTCTCTATCGCATGATGAAGGAGCTGACAGAGAGCTTCCCGGAAATTCTCTTTGAGGGCTGCGCCGCCGGGGGCAATCGCTTCGATCTGGGGATCCTCTCTTATTTTCCGCAGATCTGGGGCTCTGATGATACGGATCCGGTGGCCCGAATCGACATACAGAGGGGATACTCTTACGGCTATCCCCAGATCTGCTTCGGATCGCATGTCTCCGCCAGCCCGAATCATCAGACCCTGCGGAGAACGTCTCTGGACACCCGCTTTGCCGTGGCAGCCTTCGGGAATCTGGGCTACGAGCTCAATTTGAGGGATCTGCCCAGGGAAGAGAAGGAGAAGATCCGATTACAGATCAGCCTCTACAAGAAGTACCGTCATATTCTCCAGTCGGGACAGTTCTACCGGGGAAGAGGAGACAATGAGACGGACTGGACGATCGTCTCCGCCGACAGAAGTCGGGCGGTCGGTTTTTACAGCAGAACCGTGAACCGGGCGGGAGAAGATATCTCCTTCTTCTATCCGAGGGGGCTGGATCCCGCGCGAAGATATCACTTTTTCAACCGGCCCCAGAAGGTGGATGTGAGGGCTATGGGATCTTTGATCAATCAGCAGACCCCTCTACATGTAAGAGAGGGGGGACTTCTTCACAATGTGATCGCCGGCTTTGTTCAGCTTAAGGGGGAGACAGAGGATCTTACAGCTTACGGGGATGCCCTGATGGCCGGGCTGGCATGCGGGCAGAACTTTGTGGGGACCGGATTTGATGAGCGGGTTCGCTATTTGCCCGATTTTGCCTGCAGACTCTATTTTATGGAGGAAGTTGATTCACGGGGATTTTATTCGTAAGAGGACCGGAACCGGTATATCTGGCACGCAGACCGATATGTCCGGGGAGATTCCGGATGGCGAAATGGCGGATCGCGTCTGGGGTTGCGGAATCTTGCACATTCGAGAAAAAAACACTATGATTATGCAAGTATATTCTCGAGAGCAAGAAACAAGTCGGCGGAATTTTTGTGCAGACACTGATTCGGGAGGCCCCGGTCAGTGTCTTTTTTGGGATTCGAAATGACTTCTTTGGAAGGGTTCTTCTCGGGATTCCAAAAGAGATCAAGAGCCCGATCAGGGGTTCAGAAGAGGAGTAAACTTGAAATTTAGTGAATTTGGACTAAAAAAAGACCTGCTCAGCGCGATTCGAAAGGCGGGCTATGAGGAGCCGACGCCCGTCCAGGAAGAGTCCATCCCTGTCATCTTAGAGGGGCGGGATATGATCGGCTGCGCGCAGACCGGCACCGGGAAAACGGCGGCATTCGCCCTGCCTGTTTTACACAAGCTCACGCTTTTAAAGAGACCCAAGGTCAGAGCCCTGGTGCTTACCCCCACGCGTGAATTGGCCATTCAGATCTTTGATAATTTCAAAAAATACGGGAGATATCTGCATCTGAGGACGGTCTGTCTCTATGGGGGAGCAAAGAGGGGACCTCAGATCGGAGCTCTGCGCAGGGGGGCGGATATCCTGGTCGCTACACCGGGACGGCTTCTGGACTTCATGGGCCAGGACCTGGTGGACCTGAGCTCTGTGGAAATCCTGGTCTTAGATGAGGCGGACCGGATGCTGGATATGGGATTTCTCCCGGATGTCAGCCGCATTGTTGAGAGTACGCCATCTAAGCGGCAGACGCTTATGTTCTCGGCCACCATGGAGAAGGAGGTTCGCCAGCTGGCGGATCGGATGCTGAAGGATCCGGCCCAGGTTCAGGTGACTCCAGAGAATGAGGCGGCCGATACGGTCGAGCAGAAGCTCATTTTCAGCAGCCGAGAGGACAAGAGGGAGATCATTGCCTCCCTGCTGACAGACGAGGCGGTGGAGAGCGCGATTGTCTTTACCAGAACCAAGCACGGGGCCGATAAGCTGTCCAGGGAATTAAAGCGTCGGGGAATCGAGTCTGTGGCGATCCACGGGGATAAGACCCAGGGGCAGAGGCAGGATGCCCTGAATCGCTTTAAGTCCGGCAAGGTCAGGGTTATGGTGGCCACGGACGTGGCTGCAAGAGGCCTGGATATCCCCAAGCTGTCCCATGTCTTTAACTATGATGTCCCGGAGGAGGCCGGCGCCTACATTCACCGTATCGGTCGTACCGGCCGCGCGGGGGAGAGCGGTATCGCCATTACTCTCTGCTGTGAGGCGGAGCTGGACGCCCTGCGTGAGGTAGAGGAGCTTTTGGAGAAGCCTATTCCGGAGCTTCAGACGCAATGGTCCCTTTTGCTGGAGAGAAAGGCCAGAAAGGGAAAGGGAGGGCGCACAAGACATGGTCGGAGCGGATATCGGTCCGGAGGCCAGAAAAATGCCGGAAAGAGCGGTCACAAGACCGGCAGCAGGAACCGCCAGGGACACGCAGACCGCGGGCAAAAGGCGGGCGGCGCTTCCGGGAGCGGCCGCGGAAGAAGGCGCAGGAACCAGGGGCCCCGCCCCATGCCCAATATCAATAACGGGCGGTCTGAGAGGGAGAATATCAGCGACGAGTCCAGAGGAAGAGGAGGATATTCCGGCTCTTATTACGGGCAGGGGAGAGGACGCTAATATGTTTTACTTCATTGCCAACATACATTCCAGAAGCGGGCAGAGCATGAAGGCCTGGGAGAAAATCAGTCATCGGCTGAACGAGAGAGAGGTTTCTGCCCAAATCCATATGACCCGGTTCGCGGGCCATGCCGTGCAGCTGGCGGATCAGCTGTCAGACCAGGCGGCCGCTGATTTTGATCGCTGTGGCCTGCGCTCGACCATTGTCGCGGTCGGGGGAGACGGCACCTTTAACGAGGTGATCAATGGTATGCATGACTTCGATAAGGTGAATCTGGCAATGATTCCTCTGGGCAGCGGCAATGACCTGGGGCGGGGACTTGGAATTACCAATAAGGATCCGCTGGCGAGGCTGGAGGACATTCTGACCGATTGTCACGACAGAGAAAGGGCAGCAGAGTCTGAGAGCCGGGTTCGCAGGATGGATCTGGGGCGGGTGGAGCTGGACGACGGGAACAGCCGTCTCTTCGCCATTTCCTGCGGCATGGGCTTTGATGCCGCTGTCTGCAGGGGAGTAGACCACATGTATATGAAGGGGATCTTGAATAAGCTTCATATGGGGCGGCTGTCCTATCTGACCAAGACCCTGCAGACCATTCTCTCCATGCCCCTCTACCGGGGGAGGGTTTTTTATCGGAAAGAAAAAGGCCGCAGCTGTCTTGAAGTCGAGAACATGATCTTCGTGGCTGCTATGAATCAGGCGGCTGAAGGAGGAGGCGTCCCCATGTATCCCGGAGCAAATGCCTTCGACGGGAAGTTCGGTATCTGTCTGGCGGATTCTGTACCCCGCCTGCTCGCCCTGATCATGCTGCCCGGCTTTCTCTTTCGAATGCACAAAATCCTGCCCGGTGTGCATCAGATAGAGACAGAGAGCCTGCAGATTCATATGGAAGAAGCCCTGCCGGTTCACTCAGACGGGGAGGATCTTGGCATGCATCGAAAGATCAGAATCACCTGTCTGCCGGGAAAGCTGCGGATTTTTATATAATACTTTGTCTGGTCAGACTTTTTTGCGGCCCGGTCTCAGGGGTCGAGCGTCTGTAAAAGACAGGAGAGGAGGTTATATGGATTCGACTTATGAACAAGTGCTGAGGGCCTATGAGAGCATACGGGATCGCATTCCCTTCACACCCAGGGTGGCTCTGGTTCTGGGGTCCGGTTTGGGTGATTTCGCTGACAGCATGCAGCTGGAGGGTTTGATTCCCTATCAGGAGATTGCGGGATTTCCGCAGTCGACGGCGCCGGGGCATGTGGGACGCTATGTCTTTGGCCATGTGGCCGGGACGCCGACCGTCGTCATGCAGGGAAGGATTCATTACTATGAGGGCTATGAGATGGAAGAGGTGGTTATGCCGATCCGTCTGATGAAGCTGATGGGAGCTAAGATCCTCTTTCTGACCAATGCCTCCGGGGGCATTCGCCGGGGCCTTGCTGCGGGAGATCTCATGCTGATTCGCGACCAGATTTCCTTCCTCCTGCCTTCTCCCCTGCGCGGGGCAAATATTTCTCAGCTGGGAATCCGATTCCCGGACATGAGCCATATCTATGATCCCGGCCTGTCCGATCTGATCAGGGATACGGCGGAAAAGGAGGGAATCCGCCTTAAGGAAGGGGTTTATCTGCAGACAAGAGGGCCCCAGTATGAGTCGCCGGCGGAGATCCGCGCGGCCAGTGCCATGGGAGCGGATGCCGTCGGCATGTCTACCGCCTGTGAGGCGGTTGCGGCCAGACACATGGGAATGCGTGTGGTCGGCGTCTCCTGCATTTCCAACCTGGCGGCCGGGATCAGCCCTAAGCCTCTGTCGGAGGAGGAGGTCATCGAGGTCGGCAGGATCGTGGCGGAGAAATTCACAAGACTTGTGACCGGCTCCATTGAGAAAATGTCAAAGGGAAAGAGAGAGGCGAGATGAATATCCGATTTTATAATGCCAGGCTCATGACCTTGGATGAGAGGGAAAGGCCTGCCCTGATCGAGGGGGAGCTCTGGGTACAGGGAAATCAGATTGTCTATATCGGGGACGGTCGTGACCGCCGGGCCCAGGAGGTCGCTTCAGAGAAAAGTCCCCTGGTCTGGGAGCGGCAGGAGAACTGCCAGGGCAATCTGCTGATGCCGGGATTTAAGAATGCGCATACCCACACGGCCATGACTTTTGTCCGCACAGTTGCGGATGACCTGCCTCTGCAGGATTGGCTGACCAAACAGATTTTTCCCAGAGAGGACTGTCTTAGGGAGGAGGATATCTACTGGCTGGATATTCTAGGCATCATGGAGTATCTGACGTCCGGGATCACGTCCAACTTCGATATGTACTTCTATCCGCCCATGAATGCCAGCGCCTCTGTTGACACGGGATTTCGCACGGTTTTGGTGCCCGGCTTTAATAACTTCGGCGCGCCGATTGAGACTGTCGAGGAGAATATGTGCCGTGTCAATGAGATGGGGGAGCTCGTCTCCATGGTGGTGGGATTCCATGCGGAATATACGACCTCCATGGAGCGGATGGAAGATGTGGCCAAATTGGCGTCGAAATACAAAAGTCCCGTCTTTCTCCATAATTCTGAGACAGAGAGGGAGGTAAAGGAGTGTATCGATCGCTGGGGCAAGACCCCGACCCAGCTGACAGATTCTCTGGGAATGTATGAGTACGGCGGCGGCGGTTACCACTGCATCTGGTTCTCTGATGAGGATTTTGAGATCTATAAGAGGAGAGGGCTGACTGCCGTCACCAATCCGGCCTCCAACCTCAAGCTGGCCTCCGGGATCGCCCCGATCAGCCGCTTCCTTGACGAGGGCATTTCTCTGGCGATCGGCACCGACGGAGCCTCATCCAACAATGCCCTGGATATGTTTAGGGAGATGTATCTGACAACGGCTCTTGCCAAGGTGCGGGAGAGGGATGCCTCCGCTGTTCCGGCCGAGGACGTCCTCTACATGGCGACAGCCGGCGGGGCGAAAGCGATGGGACTGACGGACTGCGATCGACTGGCTGAGGGCAAGAAAGCCGACTTGATCATGATTGATCTCAAACAGCCCAATATGCAGCCGGAAAATGACATCTTAAAGAACCTGGTTTATTCCGGAAGCAAACAGAATGTGAAGATGACCATGGTCGATGGAAGGATTCTCTACGAAAATGGGAGCTTCCATATCGGTTTTGATCCGGGGGATATTTACGGCAGGGCTAATGAGATCATCCAGAGAATCAATCGGGAGGCGGGGTTTGGCCAATGATCAAGGTGACTTATATTCAGCACAGCTCCTATCTTGTGGAACTGGATCATACCCTCCTTCTCTTTGACTATTTTCCCCCGGATGCCCTGTCTGACCGCATGGTTTTCGGAGGGAAGATTCCTGCCTTCCCCCAGGACAAGAAGCTCTATGTATTCGCCAGTCACCGGCACAGGGATCACTGGACGCCGGAGGTTTTAGCCTGGCAGAAAACCCGTCACCCGGATATCAGCTATATTTTAAGCGATGATATCCATATCCCGAGGGATCTCTTAGCCCGACTGGGACACAGGGGGGACAGGGAGTTTAAGAAACGCATTCACAGGGTCTCTCCGGTCTCTGTTTACCGTGTTGACGATCTTGTGATTCAGACCCTGCGCTCTACAGACGAGGGCGTGGCCTTTTATATTGAAGCGGAGGGCCTTCACATCTACCACGCCGGTGATCTGCACTGGTGGAACTGGGGCGAGCGGGGAGAACTCTACTGTGAGACCATTGGCCGGGCCTATAAGCACGAGGTCAATCGGCTGGCGGGCAAGCATATCGACCTCGCGTTTGTCGTGCTGGATCCCCGCATGAAGGAGGGCTTCTCCTATGGCATGGACTATTTTCTGGAGCACATAGACTGTGATCTGGTCTTCCCCTGTCATCTGTGGAGAGACTACGATCTGATTGACAGGTATAAGCGCCTGCCGCAGGCTGCGAACTTCAAAGACAAGATTGTAGACCTGACCCAGGAGAATATGATCTTTGAGATCGAGGAGTGATTCATGCGAGTGACAATTTACACTGACGGGGCGGCCCGGGGCAATCCGGACGGGCCGGGTGGCTACGGAGCGGTCATATCCTATGTGGATGCCAGGGGACAGGAGCACATCAAGGAGCTCTCCTGCGGCTATAAGAAGACCACGAACAACCGCATGGAGCTCATGGGAGTGATTCGGGCTCTGGAGGCTTTAAAACGCCCCTGCCAGGTGGACCTGTGGTCGGATTCCCAGTACGTGGTCAAGGCCTTTGAGGAGCACTGGATTGACAAGTGGCAGAAGAACGGCTGGAAGACCGCCGGGAAGAAAGCAGTGAAAAATATAGATCTCTGGAAGAAGCTTCTAGAGCTTATGTCCCCGCATCAGGTGACCTTCCACTGGGTCAAGGGACACGCCGGACAAACCTATAATGAGCGCTGTGATTTTCTGGCCACAAGTGCCGCGGACGGAGAGAATCTGTGCGATGACGTGGAGTTGAATTGAAGTATTCGATTCACTATAATTCATGACGATGGAATGTCTGCGGCGCGCGCATACGATAGCCGCTGTGTTGTTATGCGTGCATTTGCCCGCTCAATTGGATTAGAGATAAGCCGGTCTGCGGAGTGTTTTCCAGGAACGGTGCATAAGGAGATGTATTTCATGGAAAAATTCGGTGTAAACCAGCTGCGAAGAATGTATCTGGACTTCTTTGAGAGCAAGGGACATCTGGTGATGAAGAGCTTCTCGCTGGTGCCCCACAACGACGACAGCCTCCTGCTGATCAATGCGGGCATGGCGCCCTTAAAACCCTACTTCACGGGACAGGAGATTCCTCCCCGCCGCCGCGTCACCACCTGCCAGAAGTGCGTCCGCACCGGCGATATAGAGAATGTCGGCAAGACAGCTCGTCATCTGACCTTCTTTGAGATGCTGGGCAATTTTTCCTTCGGCGATTACTTCAAGAGGGAGGCGATTCACTGGTCCTGGGAGTTTTTAACCAAGGTGCTGAAGCTTGAGCCGGACCGGCTCTATCCCACCATTTTCATCGATGATGACGAGGCCTATGAGATCTGGACCCGGGAGGTCGGGGTCGCCCCTGATCACGTCTATCGCTTTGGCAAGGATCCCGAGACCGGCGCCTCGGATAATTTCTGGGAGCACGGCTCCGGTCCCTGCGGACCCTGTTCTGAAATCTATTATGACCGGGGAGAAAAGTACGGCAATGGCCCTGATGATGTTATGGGCGGCGAGGGCGACCGCTTCATGGAGATCTGGAACAATGTCTTTACCCAGTTCAATAATGACGGCCACGGCAATTATACAGAGCTTGTCCAGAAGAATATTGACACCGGCATGGGCTTGGAGCGCCTTGCCGTTGTCATGCAGGATGTAGAGACTGTCTTCGAGATCGACACCATGAAGGCCATCCGGGATGAGGTCTGCGCCCTGTCCAATAAGACCTATGAGGCAGATGCTTCGGACGATATTTCGATCCGTCTGATCACGGACCACATCCGATCCACCACGTTTATGATCTCCGACGGCATCATGCCCTCCAATGAGGGTCGGGGTTATGTCCTGCGCCGGCTGATTCGTCGGGCGTCCAGACATGGCCGCATGCTGGGGATTCCGGGGGAATTCATGGCGGAGCTGGCGGATGTCGTCATCCAAGAGTCCAAGGACGGCTATCCGGAACTAGAGGAGAAGCGGGAGTTCATCCGCCGGGTCCTGACGGAAGAGGAGCGAAAATTCAACGCCACCATCGACCAGGGATTGGCCATGCTGGCCCAGCTGGAGGATCAGCTTTCAGCCAGGGGAGAGAGAGTTCTCTCCGGCGCAGACGCCTTCCGCCTCTATGACACCTATGGATTCCCGGTTGACCTGACGGCGGAGATCCTGGAAGAGAAGGGGATGACCTATGACAGGGAGGGCTTTGCGGCGGCCATGGAGGAGCAGAGAGCCAAGGCCCGCGGCGCCCGCAAGGCCTCCAATTATATGGGGAAGGAAGCAACGGTCTACGACGATATCGATAATTCCATCAGCTCTTCTTTCGTCGGCTATGACAAGCTGGAGGCAAGCTCTAAAATCAGCGTCCTGACCACGGAGGTCAATCCGGCAGAGGACAAGTACGGCGAATTGGTTGACGCTCTGACCGACGGCAGCAGGGGAACCGTGATTGTGGACGAGACTCCCTTTTATGGCACCATGGGCGGTCAGCTGGGCGATTCCGGTCTGATTGAGACGGAAGAGGGGACCTTTCGCGTGGATGAGACCATCCATTTGCTGGGCGGCCGCATCGGCCATGTGGGGCAGATGATTTCCGGCATGCTCAAGGTGGGCGACTGGGTGACGCTTCAGGTGGATGCCGACCGCCGGGCCAATATCGCAAGGAATCACTCGGCGACCCATCTTCTTCACAGGGCCCTGCGCGAGGTACTGGGAGATCATGTGCAGCAGAAGGGCTCTTATGTCGATGACAAGAAGCTCCGCTTTGATTTCGTCCATTTCTCCGCCATGTCCACGGAGGAGATCAGGAAGGTTGAAGATCTGGTCAATGAGCGCATCGCGGCTGATATTCCTGTCGTGACAGAGATCATGAGCCAGGAGGATGCCAAGAAGACCGGAGCGATGGCCCTTTTTGGAGAGAAATACGGCGATGAAGTCCGCGTGGTTGAGATGGGAGATTATTCCACAGAGCTCTGCGGCGGAACCCATGTCGGGCGCACCGGTAAGATACAGGCCTTTAAAATCATATCTGAGGTGGGTTCTTCCGCCGGCGTCCGTCGGATTGAAGCCCTGACCGGACCAGCTGTCTTTGCCTATTACGAGGATATCGAGAGAGAACTCAATGAAGCGGCCACAGCGGCGAAGACCAAGCCTTCTGATCTGGTAGAGAAGATCGGGCACATGCAGGAGGAGATCAAGGGTCTGGAGGCGGAGCTGGAGTCTATGAAGGCAGCCGCCGCAAAAGAGGCCCTTGGCAATGTCGAGGATGCTGTCAAGGAGATCAAGGGGATCAAGTTCCTGGCAAAAGCCCTGGAGGGCGTCGATATGAATGGCCTGCGCGACCTGGGCGATCAGCTCAAAGCCAGACTGGGAGAGGGCATTGTCCTCCTCGCCTCCGCAAATGACGGTAAGGTTGTTCTCATGGCGACCGCAACAGAAGGCGCTCAGAAGGCGGGTGCTCATGCCGGCAACCTGATCAAGGGCATTGCGGGACTCGTAGGCGGAGGCGGCGGAGGCCGTCCCAACATGGCGCAGGCCGGCGGCAAGAATCCGGCGGGGATCCCGGCGGCTCTGGCTGAGGCTGAGCGAGTTCTTGAGGAACAGTTGTCCTAGGAGGGATTTGCTGGATTGCTTCTTGTGCCGGACGCGCTGACAGATATGCCTTTACGGAAAGAGTTTCGGACTCAGGATGATTTCATCAGATGGGATCTTCCTGGGTCCGATTTTCTTTAAGAGATTCTTTCTATCGTTCTCTCTATAGTGAGGTAAAAATAGTTTCGCAAACAAGTGAAAAGTATAAGAGCTTCACAAAAAGAGGATTTCGTATTCGTTGGGTTTTGCTAATAGCATTATAAAGCCAGGCATGTTATAACTCATTATAGGAAGAAAAGTAGACTTCACATAAGGGAATCATAGACTAATAGAATCTATCTATATAAATGGAGAGAGGAGGGAAACGAGAAAAAGCATTGAAATAAAGTCTGCTTCCGTTAAGTGGCGATAGGCAGGATCTTATTGTGGAATACGGATATTCTTACGTAACTATTAAGAATGGAATAGCACAGAAAGGGTGTATATATGAAAAATATAAAAAAGATTTTGTCATTTGCACTTGTTGCTATCATGTTTTTCTCGAGTTTCTCTAATACAATCTATGCCAGCTCCAATATGGGACCTGGGAAGCCAGATGAGATGGAAATTCGTGAAAAAATAGACAATCTCTTAAGAGAAAGAGCTTCTGTCATGCTGTCTGATGAGAATATCTCATGTAAAAATGTCTTTCGATCACAGAGAAATTTTATGATAGAGCAAAGACAAAGAGTTGAAATAGCTGAATTTAGAAAAAAATTAGAATCTGTGGGTGAGACATATTCCAAAGCAAGAACCATAATAGATATCAATGAAGTAAAAAAGGATTCTGATTCAAGGGTATCAGTCAGTGTAAAGGAGGAGACATATTTAACAATAGCAGAAACAGGTGTAGAAACCGGATATGATGCAAGACACGAATTTGTCTTTGAAAAGGGCATCAATGGTGAGTGGAACATTATTGAAGACAAGCAGCTGGATCCCACCGGATTAATGCCCTTATATAAAGCCGAAGAGTATGTTGATCCCTCAAGTGATATTTTCGAGGAGATTGGCGAAGAATTATTCGTATGTTTCTAACGACATGCCATATTTTACATATCATTCCCCAAATAGGTACAGAAGAAGTTTGAAGCAGATATTGGTAGATTGGAAAGGGGGGATTTTTTACGCACATAGGACATGAAAAAAATCTTGATGATAGATTTGATGAAATTCAATCACAGCCTGAAGGACTTGCGATGGTTTAGAAGGGCTTCTGCTTGTGTTTGACAAGAAAGAGGTCGGGCAAGTATAATACACATTGGTGTTGCGACTTCCCGTGAATATGCAGTTTCGCGGATTCAAAACACAAATCCACGACTGGAGGGAGGTCGAGAAGAGTATGTCAAGCATTATCGTAAAAGAGAATGAGTCTCTTGACAGCGCACTGCGTCGCTTTAAGCGCAGCGTAGCTAAGGCTGGTATCCAGCAGGAGATCCGCAAGCGCGAGCACTACGAGAAGCCCAGCGTTCGCCGCAAGAAGAAATCTGAGGCCGCACGTAAGCGCAAGTTCAACTGATGAGTGAACGATCAGCCCCCGAGGTTATCCTCGGGGGCTTTGTTTGCACTCCAGGGAATTGACAGGTGAGATGAAAAAGCACTTTTCTCTTATTGCAACATGTGTTACATTTTAATCAGAAAATCAGAATTTCAGAAAATATGGAGGTGACGACATGATTGCAACCATAAGAAAAAGATCGCAGATAACTTTGCCAAGTGAGATTGTTACTAAGCTGGGTCTTTCCGAAGGCGACCAGCTCGATGTCATGGAAAAGGATGGAACAATCATGCTCTTTCCTATGGCTGTTTATCCGACTAAGTACATAGACGATCTGAAAAAAGAGGTAAGCGATATCAAAGCGAAGATTGCTTGTGGTGAGCAGCCAGTATTTGATACTGTAGATGCTCTCTTCGAATCGCTGGAGAAGTAGTATGGCATATCAGATTACATACACAAAGCGATTTCAGAAGCATTACAAGAAAATGGCTGCGACCGAAAAGAAGCAGATTAAATCGAAAGTAGAGATGCTTTCGAAAAATCCACTTCATCCGTCTCTTAGGACAAAAAGGATTCAGGGGACGGATGATCTTTTTGAGTGTAGCGTCAATATGGATATAAGGATTATCTGGTACTATGAGGATGATCAACTTATCCTTCTTCTTGATGTTGGACACCACGATATTTTGGATAGAATTTAAAATATATTTTTCAGAATTGAGAATAAAAATGACACACCTTGGTACAAAAACTATAGAAACAGACAGACTGTGCCTTCGAAAGCTAAGTGTTAATGATGCTGAAGCCATGTATAAAAATTGGGCATCAGATTCGGAGGTTACTAAATATTTAACTTGGCCTCCTCATGAGAGTATTGAAACTACGAAGAAACTTCTTTCCTTGTGGTCAAAAGACTATAGGAAAGAAGACTGTTATCAATGGGGCATCGAATTGAAATCCATAGGAGAGGTAATAGGTACTATTTCTGTAGTTGGGAAAAGGGACGAAATAGACATGGTGCATATAGGTTATTGCATCGGACGTGCATGGTGGCATCAAGGAATAATGACAGAGGCACTTAGTGCAATTATTGATTTCTTTTTTAACGAGGTTGGATGCAATAGAATTGAGTCCAGACATGACACCAACAATCCCCATTCAGGAGACGTTATGAAAAAGTGCGGTATGAGGGTAGAAGGAACCAAAAGAAGTGCTGACATAAATAATCAGGGAATCTGCGATGTGATAGAATATGCTGTTCTGCGCTGTGACTATTTATAAACCTCATGACAAAGCATTATTTGTGGTGGAGTACTAAGAGTGTATGGGGGCTTTTGTTGTGCTCCGGGATAGGGCTTTGTTTGCGCTCTGGGGAATTGACAAGTGATTTTTCCACCCGTAAACTATAGAAGTTTGGCGGAACCGCAGCCGAAAGAGGCTGGTGTCTGCCCTGTGGAAACAGAAAAATGCCGGGCGATCCCGGCAGAATATATGAGGTGCATCTTGTCAAAGTTGAGAGAAGAAATCGAGAAGAGGAGAACATTTGCCATTATTTCTCACCCGGATGCCGGTAAGACAACCCTGACAGAGAAATTCCTGCTCTACGGGGGAGCGATCAATACGGCCGGTTCTGTTAAGGGGAAGGCGACCGCCCGGCATGCGGTCTCTGACTGGATGGAGATCGAGAAGCAGAGAGGAATCTCTGTCACCTCCTCTGTTCTCCAGTTTAATTATGCCGGACGCTGCATCAATATTCTGGATACACCAGGCCACCAGGATTTCTCGGAGGATACCTACCGGACTCTGATGGCGGCTGACTCCGCGGTTATGGTGATCGACGGATCAAAGGGAGTTGAGGCCCAGACCAGGAAACTCTTTAAGGTCTGCGTCATGCGTCATATACCGATCTTTACCTTTATCAACAAGATGGATCGTGATGCCATGGATACCTTTGAACTCCTGGATGATATTGAAAATGAGCTGGGGATCGCCACCTGTCCCATCAACTGGCCCATTGGCTCCGGTAAAGATTTCAAGGGAGTCTTCGACCGCGATACGAAGAGGGTTATGACCTTTGCGGATACGATGAAGGGGACCAAGGAGGGAAGTGAGGAGGAGTTTGACATCGGAGACGCCAAACTTCGTGCGGCCATCGGCGAGGAAGCGCTTGGAATTCTGGAGGAGGAGATTGAACTTTTGGACGGCGCCGCCGCTGCCTTTGATCAGGGCAAGGTGGATGCGGGACAGCTCTCTCCTGTCTTCTTTGGCTCCGCCCTGACTAACTTCGGCGTGGAGACCTTTCTGAAACATTTTCTGGATATGACATCCTCACCTCTGCCAAGAGAGTCCGATGCGGGGCTGATTGATCCCTTCTCAGAAGATTTTTCAGCTTTTTGCTTCAAGATTCAGGCCAATATGAATGCCCGTCACAGAGACCGCATTGCATTTATGCGTATTACTTCCGGCAAATTCACAGCCGGCATGGAGGTCTTTCATGTCCAGGAGGGAAAGAATATCCGTCTCTCCCAGCCCCAGCAGATGATGGCGGATGACCGCCATATTGTCGATGAGGCCTATGCGGGTGATATCATTGGAGTCTTTGATCCGGGTATTTTCTCTATTGGGGATACGATTCTGACGGGAAAAGAGCACTTCAGCTTTCACGGTATTCCCACCTTTGCCCCGGAGCATTTCGCCCGTGTCTGTCAGGTGGACACCATGAAGCGCAAGCAGTTCATGAAGGGGATCAATCAGATTGCCCAGGAGGGCGCCATCCAGATCTTTCGCGAATACAATACGGGAATGGAGGAGATCATTGTGGGAGTGGTCGGCGTCCTCCAGTTTGACGTTTTGAAATTTCGCCTCAACAATGAGTACAAGGTCGAGATCAAGATGGAGAATCTTCCCTATGAGTATATTCGCTGGATCAGCAATGAGGGAGTGGATGTAGACGCGATTGTGGGGACATCCGATATGAAGAAGGTGACCGATTTAAAGGGCAGGCCCCTTTTGCTCTGGGTCAATGAGTGGTCCATCCGAATGACGCAGGAGCGCAATGAGGGACTGGAGCTGGCCGAATTTTCACAGGATTGATTGTTTTGCTCCCGCAGGGCTTGAGCCCGGCGGGATTTTTTGAAGGCTCCAATTCTCCGGAGATTTGTCTTTGAAGGCTCTAACTCTCTGGAAGTTTGTCTTTGAAGAATTCGGCTCTGCGAAACCTTGTCCTTTTCCGTTTTCCGTATGAAGAAAATCCTGCAAATGACAGATCCGCCGAAGTTTGGCGGAAAAAATCGTGCAAGAGAGAGAATCGGGCGGAGAGTGATTGCCAAAGTCCCTCCGGCATGGGAGAATGAGGATGCGCAAGGGGAAATGAATTCGATCAGACGGATGTCTGCGGTCAGGAACCCGATCATGTCGTTGACAGCTATGTAGAATAGGATTAAGATGATCAAAAAGCGAACAGCTGTTCGCGAATAAACGTTCGAACAAGGAGAGCATGATGGCAGCAGAAGCGAAGACAGTAGAAGCGAAGACGGCAGAGGAGAAGCAGAAGGCGCTGGAAGCCGCGATTACGCATATTGAGAAGCAGTATGGCAGGGGCTCTGTCATGAAGCTGGGAGAGGGAAGCCAGCGCATGAAGGTTGAGGCGGTCTCCACAGGCTCTATCAGCCTGGACCTGGCCCTGGGCGTTGGAGGTCTCCCCAAGGGGAGAATCATTGAGATCTTCGGACCGGAGTCCTCCGGTAAGACGACGGTGGCCCTTCACTGTGTCTCTGAGGTACAGAAGAGGGGAGGGATCGCAGGGTTTATTGACGCGGAGCACGCGCTGGATCCCGTCTATGCCAGGAATATTGGCGTTGATATTGATAATCTCTATATTTCACAGCCGGATAACGGGGAGCAGGCATTGGAGATTGCCGAGACAATGGTTCGCTCCGGAGCGGTTGATATTATTGTGGTCGATTCCGTCGCCGCGCTGGTGCCGAAGGCGGAGATTGAGGGGGATATGGGAGACAGCCATGTGGGTCTGCAGGCCAGACTGATGTCTCAGGCCCTGCGCAAGCTCACCTCTGTTGTCAGCCGAACCAACTGCATTGTTATCTTCATTAATCAGCTGCGAGAGAAGATCGGCGTCATGTTCGGGAATCCTGAGACTACGACCGGCGGCCGGGCCCTCAAGTTCTATGCCTCTGTCCGCCTGGATGTCCGCCGTACGGAGGCGATCAAGCAGGGAGGCGATGTGGTCGGCAATCATACCCGCGTCAAGATCGTCAAGAATAAGGTGGCGCCTCCCTTTAAACAGGCTGAATTTGATATTATGTTCGGACAGGGGATTTCAAGATCCGGAGATATTCTGGATCTGGCAGTTGATATTGATATTATTAACAAGTCCGGAGCCTGGTATGCCTATGAGGGGGAGAAGATCGGCCAGGGCCGTGAGAATGCCAAGAAGTATCTGGAAGAGCACCCGGAGCTTATGGAGCGGATTGAACAGCTGATTCGCGACCACTATGCGCCCGAAGAAGTGGCCGAAGAGCCTGAGGCAAAAGAAGAGTGAGTCGTTTGATTGAATCCATAGAGCCGGAAGGGAAGCGGCAGAGAGTCTGTCTCGATGACGGGACAGACTTTCTTCTCTATCAGGCAGAAGTCAGTCAATATGCGCTAAAGGCCGGAGAGGAACTGTCGGAGGACCAGTATCACATCCTTCTCAGCGAGATTTTCTTTCCCAGGGCCGCTAAGAGGGCGATGCGGCTTCTTGAGGTCAGAGATTACGCGGAGAAGAGACTTCGTCAGAAGCTTGAGACAAGCGGCTATCCCCAGGAGGCCGTCGATTACGCGATTGAATATGTCAGTCGCTTTCATTATCTGGATGACCGTCGCATGGCAGCTGCCTATGTGCACGCTCATCAGGAGAATAAAAGCCGCAGGCGGATTGCCCTCGACCTGACGAGACGGGGGATTGACAGGGACTTGATTGAACAGACTCTGGATGCAGAATATACGGCGTCAGAGGAGGATCAGATCCGAAGCCTGCTCCATAAGAAGGGCTATGATCCGACAGTATCCGATCCCAGAGAGAGGGGGAAGCTCTACCGCTTTCTGGCCTATCGAGGCTTCTCTGCCTCCTCCATTATGAAAGCTCTGCAAAAGTCCGATGAATCTTGACTAATTTTTCCGAAAATTATAATATTTAAGTGTTGTAGACAACATTATGGATAGTCCATTTTGAAGCATACAATCACAATTTCATAAGGAGGTGCTCCCGTGGTTGCAATTATCATTGCGGTAGTGATTACCCTAGTAGTTGTAGCTCCGGTCACCCTGGCGATTGCGAACTCCATTCATAAGAAACAGGATGCTGAGACCATCAGCGGCGCCCAGGAACAGGCGCGCAGAATCATCGATGAGGCTGTTACAGAGGCTCAGGCGAAGAAGCGCGAGGCTCTCCTGGAGGCCAAAGAAGACTCCCTGAAGACTAAGAATGACTTGGAGAAGGAGATTCGTGAACGCAGGGCAGAAGTACAGCGCTCTGAGAATCGTATTCTGCAGAGGGAGGAGAACATCGACAAGAAAAGCGATGCCCTCGCCAGAAGAGAACGGAGCCTGCATGACCGTGAGCAGAACATTGAGAAGGCCAAAGAAGAAGTGGCCCAGCTCAACGCAAGGAGGTTGCAGGAACTCGAGCGAATCTCAGGATTAACCTCTGAACAAGCCAAGGAATATCTGCTGAAGACTGTTGAAGAAGATGTCAAGATCGATGCTGCGAAGATCGTGAAGGAATCCGTTGCTCAGGCCAAGGACGAAGCCAACAAGCGGGTCAGAGAGATCGTGGTGACCGCCATTCAGAAGTGTGCGGTAGACCATGTCGCGGAAGCGACGATTTCTGTTGTTCAGCTCCCCAATGATGATATGAAAGGGCGGATCATCGGCCGTGAGGGCCGCAATATCCGTACCCTTGAGACATTGACCGGGGTGGAACTGATTATTGATGATACGCCGGAGGCGGTTGTCTTGTCCGCATTTGATCCGGTACGCCGTGAAATCGCAAGAATTGCGCTCGAGCGCTTGATTGTGGACGGACGGATTCATCCTGCCAGGATTGAGGAGATGGTCGAGAAGGCCAGCCGGGAAGTAGACAACGCGATGAAGGAGGCCGGCGAGGCCGCCGCCATTGAGGTGGGAACGCATGGTCTTCACCCGGATCTGATCAAGCTCTTAGGCCGTATGAAGTATCGTACCTCGTACGGGCAGAATGCCCTGCAGCATTCCATAGAGGTTGCGCAGCTGTCCGGTCTTCTGGCTCAGGAAGTCGGTGTCGATGTCCGTGTCGCCAAGCGGGCAGGTCTTCTGCACGATTTGGGCAAGGCAATCGACCATCAGGAGGGAATCACCGGCACGCATGTGCAGATCGGTGTGGAACTTGCCAAGAAGTACAAGGAGAGTCCGGTTGTCGTCAACGCGATCGCAGCGCATCATGGCGACGTGGAACCGGAATCACTGGTCGCCTGGATTGTCGCCGCAGCGGATGCCATCAGCGCAGCCCGTCCCGGCGCCAGACGCGAGTCTCTGGAAGCGTATACAGAGCGCTTACAGCAGTTAGAAGATATTACCAAGGAGTTCAAAGGGGTTGACAATGCCTATGCCATTCAGGCAGGCCGCGAGATTCGCGTGAGTGTTGTTCCCGAGCAAATCAGTGATGCAGACATGGTCCTTCTGGCCCGCAATATCGCCAAGCGTATTGAGAGCGAATTGGACTACCCCGGACAGATCAAGGTAAACCTGGTTCGAGAGTCCCGTGTCAGTGATGTTGCGAAATAAGCAGGGAATCGGTCTGATCGATATGTTATCGGTCAGACCTTTTTCTGTTGCTTATGATGTTTAAAAAAGGAAATTTGTTTCCAGGCCGCAATAAATAAATAGGATGTTTTTTGGAGGAAGTTTCAGATGAATATTCGCCAGGAGATGGAGCTCTTGGAAGATAAATTCCTCAGTCCCTATGCCACGCATGATGTGGACTCCAGGGGGCGAAAGAAGGAGGAAGACCAGTGTGACATACGTCCTCTTTTTCAGAGAGACCGTGATCGCATTTTGCATTCCAAGGCTTTTCGACGTCTGAAAAATAAGACCCAGGTCTTTTTAACCCCTCTGGGTGACCACTACAGGACTCGTATGTCTCACACATTGGAGGTGTCCCAGAATGCCAGAACCGTCGCCAAGGCTCTGCGCATGAATGAGGATCTGACAGAGGCTATCGCTTTGGGTCATGATCTGGGCCATACTCCCTTCGGTCATGCCGGAGAAAGGGCGCTCACGGAGATTTATCCCGGGGGCTTCCGCCACAATGAACAGAGTGTGCGGGTGGTAGAGCTTCTGGAGAAGGAGGGACAGGGGCTCAATCTGACCTGGGAGGTCAGGGATGGAATCCGCAATCATCAGACTGCTCTTACCCCTCATACGCCGGAGGGGAAGATTGTTCGACTCTGCGATAAGATCGCCTATGTCTATCACGATATTGACGACGCGATTCGGGCGGAGATTCTGTGTGAGGAGGACATTCCAAAGGAGCTGCGCAATACACTGGGGCAAACGGCTAAGGATCGCCTGGACACCATGATCCACAATGTGATTATTTCAAGCCGTGACACGGACGCGATCTGTATGTCCGATGAAATCTGGCAGGCTCTAATGGACCTGCGCAAGTTTATGTTTCAAAGTCTTTACACCAATCCTGTGGCCAAGTCGGAAGAGGTCAAGGCCAAGCGGATGCTGAAAATGCTCTACGAGTACTATGCGGATCATTTTGAGGAGATCCCCGAGAAGTACCGGAGGATCGCGGAGGAGACCGGGGACGATGAGGGGCGGATCATCTGCGACTATATTTCCGGGATGACGGATCAGTATGCAGTGACCAAATTCAGCGAGTTCTTCCTGCCCAAGGCCTGGGAAGTAGACGGATATTGAGGAGTCAGCGTGCCATATTATTCAGACGAACTGATCGATCAGGTTCGCGAGGCCAATGATATTGTAGATGTCATCGGCCAGTATATCGGATTAAAGAAGACCGGATCAGCTTATGTGGGGCTTTGCCCCTTTCACAACGAGAAGACGGGTTCTTTCCACGTCAACCGGGGCAAGCAATTCTATCATTGCTTCGGCTGCGGCGCGGGCGGCAATGTATTTACCTTTTTGATGAATTACGAGAACATGACCTTTCCGGAGGCGGTCAAGACCTTGGCCGACCGGGCCGGAATCGCCCTTCCCGAGCACAGGATGAGCAAAGAGGATCGGGCCAGGGCCGATAAGAGGAGCCGGCTTTTAGAGATCAACAGAGAGGCGGCCAAGTTCTATTTTGCCGTCCTTCGCGGTAAGGACGGGGCTACGGCCATGAACTATTTCAGGGACCGGCAATTGACAGAGGAGACCATGCAGAAATGGGGCCTGGGCTATACCGGAAGTCACTCCAATGCCCTCTACCGCTATTTAAAGGGCAAGGGATACGAGGACCGCGATCTGGTCGACTCCGGCCTGATTGCGATCAGCGAGAGAAGGGGAGCGCACGATAAGTTCTGGAACCGGGCCATGTTTCCCATTATGGACGCGGGAGGTAAGGTGATCGCCTTCGGGGGCCGTGTGATGGGGGAGGGGGAACCCAAGTATCTCAATTCCCCCGAGACCATGATTTTCAACAAGAGCCGCACCCTCTTCGGCCTCTTCCTGGCAAAGAGAACGCGCCGTCCCCAGATGATTCTCTGCGAGGGATATATGGATGTGATCTCTATGCACCAGAATGGCTTTGACAATACCGTGGCCTCTTTGGGAACAGCTTTGACGGAGGGGCACGCGCAGATGTTAAAGCGCTATACGAGGCAGGTCTATCTCTCGTATGACTCGGATCAGGCGGGAATCAGGGCAGCCCTGCGGGCGATCCCTCTTCTCAAGGACGCGGGTATCAGCTGTAAGATTATCAATATGCAGCCCTGCAAGGATCCGGATGAGTTCATGAAGAAGCTGGGACCGGACGCTTATGAAGAGAGGATCAAGGAGGCGGAGAATTCCTTTATGTTTACGATCCGCATGCTGGAGAGGGATTACCAGATGGATGACCCGGAGTTCAATACAGAGTTCTTTCGCCAGGTGGCCCTGCGGATCAGCCGTTTTCCGGAGGAGATAGAACGGGGCAATTACATCCAGGCAGTCGCTGATCGCTACCACAGAAGCGCGGAGTCGATCCGCCAGCTGGTTGTGCACATAGCTTCCCAGGAGGGAATTCTGGCCCGGAGGAAGTCTGCGGACAAGGCGGACAAAGGAGCCTTTTCTTTGAATCGAAGTCAAAGGGATCCGGACGAGGGCGCGTTTGCCATGGCAGACGCTTATGCCCGCGCCCAGGACGAGACGGAGGCCGCCTATCGGGGGAGCGATCCGGGAATGGACCTCTCACCAGCGAGAACCGCGCGCAAGGGGCCGGGTCAGAGGAGCCAGCCCAGAGAGACCGGCATGCGCCAGTCCCAGCGCTTACTGCTGACATGGATTACGGAGGACCCGGAGATCTACCGGGTCGTGAAGCCCTATCTTGAGCCGATGGACTTCGAGGAGGGCGTATATCGGGATGTGGCAGAGGAGGTCTGGAGCCAGTCGGAACAAGGTGTAGTCAATCCGGCCCGAATTATGGATCATTTCCAGGAGGGAGATGAGGGAGTACAGCGTGAAGTGGCCAGGATCTTCAATACCACAGTCGGGAGGTTGACTGAGCGAACAGATCGGATTAAGGCTCTTCGGGAGACCCTCTTGCGGATCAAGCGGGCGGCTATGGAGCGAAAGCGCAGGAAGGGCAATGCGGTCGACCCGGATTTTCTGACTGAGATGATCCGCGATAAGAAGAAACTGCAGGAACTGGAACATATCAGCATTGACCTAAAATAAGAATGAGGAGAGAAAATGGCAGGCAAAAAAGTGACAGAGGAAATCGTAAAGACATCCGGGACCGGAAGAGAAAAGCCGGGCGCTGAGAAAAAGACAGCAAAGGCGGGAAAAGAGCAGAAGTCTTCTAAGACTGGCGGACCAGCTGCAGGCGGAAAGAAGGCCGCTGAAAAGGCTGTTGGAAAAGCTGGGAAATCATCGGAGACAAGCGCCAAGAAGGCCGGCGGATCAGCTTCTGAAAAAAAAGAGTCTCCGGTCAAGAAGGCGAATGCCAAGAAGGATGGCGGATCAGCTTCTGAAGAGAAGGCAAAAGCAGTGAAGAAGACTGCTCAAAAGGAAACGAAGAGTCCAAAGACAGAGAAGCCCAAAAAGGAAAGCCCAGAAACGAAGAATTCCAAGGCGGATAATCCAAAAACGAAAAACGCCAAAATAGAGAATTCTAAAACAGAAAACGCAAAAACAAAGGGTTCTAAAACAGAAAACGCAAAAACAAAGGGTTCCAAGACGGACAATCCGAAAAAGAAAAATTCTAAAGTAGAGAGCGCAAAAACAGAGGCTCCAAAAGCAGAAGAGGATAAGACCGGGGAGCAGGAGTCAGGTGAAGTGACTGCCGCGGAGATGTACAGCCGTTTGGGAGACCTGGTTGATCTTGGAAAGAGCAAGAAGAATATCCTGGACTATGCGGAGTTAGAGGAGGCCTTTCCGGAGTTTCGGGAGAACGAAGATAAGATGGATATCATCCAGGATTACCTGGAACAGTCCGGCGTGGATGTTCTGAAGATGGATGATGATGACCTGGACATAGATGATGACCTGCTCATGGATGAAGACGAGGATGAGGACGAGAACAAAGAGCCTGAGGTTGATATCGCGGCTCTGACCGCAAGTACCGACGCGGTCAACATTGATGATCCTGTCCGCATGTATCTCAAAGAGATCGGCAAGGTACACCTGCTGACTGCGGAAGAAGAGGTCGATCTGGCTCAGAAGATGGAAAAAGGGCTCAAGGCGGATGAGCAGATTGAGATCCTGCGGGAGGAGATCCGTTCCGGCGATTTATCTGAGGAAGACATAATGAATCTGGAGGCCCAGATCAAGATCTTAAAGAACGATTCAGCTGTCGGCGAGCGGGCCAAGCAGAAGCTCGCCGAGGCGAATCTGCGCCTGGTGGTATCAATTGCCAAGCGCTATGTGGGCCGGGGGATGCTCTTCTTAGACCTGATCCAGGAGGGAAATCTGGGACTGATCAAGGCGGTTGAGAAGTTCGACTACACCAAGGGCTATAAGTTCTCAACCTACGCTACCTGGTGGATTCGCCAGGCGATCACCCGCGCTATCGCGGATCAGGCCAGAACCATCCGGATCCCGGTGCACATGGTTGAAACCATCAATAAGCTGATCCGCGTCAGCCGTCAGCTCCTGCAGGAACTGGGAAGAGAGCCTTCTCCAGAGGAGATCGCCAGGGAGATGGAGACGACGCCCGACCGTGTTCGGGAGATTTTAAAGATTTCGCAGGAACCGGTCTCTTTAGAGACCCCGATCGGGGAGGAGGAGGACTCCCATCTTGGTGACTTTATCCAGGATGAAAATGCTCCCGTTCCGGCGGAGGCAGCGACATTCACTTTGCTCAAGGAACAGCTGAATGAAGTCCTGGACACCCTGACTGAGCGAGAGCGCAAGGTTTTGATCCTGCGCTTTGGTCTGGAGGATGGCAGAGGGCGGACCTTAGAGGAGGTCGGCAAGGAGTTCAACGTGACCCGTGAGCGGATCCGACAGATCGAGGCCAAGGCCCTGCGCAAGCTGCGCCATCCGTCCAGGAGCCGTAAGCTCAAGGATTATCTGGAGTAATTATGGCTGTCAGGTTATCGAGGCGGATGCAGGCTCTGGCGGCTCTGGTAGAGCCCTGTCAGAGTCTGGCGGATGTTGGCTGTGATCACGCCTATCTGAGTCTGGCGCTTCTTGAATCCGGGAGAGTGAAGCGGGCTCTGGCCATGGATATCAGGCCGGGTCCCTTAAAAAGGGCAAGAGAGCATATTGCGGCGGAGGGAATGGCGGACAGGATTGAAGTCCGCTGTTCTAATGGTCTTGCGTCTTATCATCCGGGGGAGACAGAAGCCATTCTGATCAGCGGAATGGGAGGCGGTCTGATCCGGGATATCCTGGAGGCGGACCTGCCTTCGGCCAGGGAGGCCGGACAGATCATTCTGGGGGCGCAGTCTGACTTACCCATGCTGCGGGCCTGGCTGCTTGACAGGGGATTTGTCACGCAGGCTCAGGATCTTGTGGAGGATGGGGGGAAGTGGTACTTCCTCGCCAGGGTTCGTTACCAGGAAGGAAGCCGGGGGGACTGTTCCTGGACTCCGGAGGAGCTGGCCTACGGAAAGCTTTTGATTGAGAATCGCCACCCCCTTCTGGAGGTTTATCTGCGGAGAGAGGAGGCCGTGCTAAAGCGCATTCTTGCGGCGCTTCCTCAGGGGAAGGTCAGGCGAAGAGAAGAGATTTTAGAGAGACTGAAGCAGAATCGAAGAGCCCGTTTGAGAATATCTGAGGAGAAGTAAGGATCCTGTAAAATACAGAAAAGATCAGTGTCAGACCAGCTTGGATATTTGCACCGGCATGCGGGATCAGATGGACCACGCAGTTTTTTACAGCCCCGGGAGGCGAAGATGAGAGTCAGAGAAATTACAGACAGGATAGAGAAGCGCATTCCCCGTCAGGCGGCGCTGGAATGGGACAATGTGGGACTTTTGGTTGGCGATCCCGATCAGGAGGTTCATCGCATCTATGTCGCTTTGGATGCCACCGATCAGGTCATCGACCATGCGATTGGCGCAAAGGCCGATATGCTCATTACCCACCATCCCATGATTTTCTCGCCGATCCGGTCCGTGCGGGCGGATGATTTTGTGGGTCGGCGCGTCATCAGGCTTATCAGCCATGAGATTTCCTATTATGCCATGCACACCAATTACGATGTCTGTGAGATGGGAGATCTGGCCGCCGATACCCTGGGAATGACAGAACTGATCACCCTGGATGTCAGTTACGACGGAAGGAACATTGATCCGGTCGATGCGGCGGGAGACGGGACAGACGCCATCCCTCCCATTCGGGTCAGCTCTTCGATGGGAATCGGCAAGGTTGGGGAGATGGGGGAGGCCATTGCGCCCAGCCTGCGGGACTACGCGAAGCAGGTCAGGGAGGCGTTCGGGCTCTCCCATGTCAGAGTCTTCGGCGATCCAGAGCGCGAGGTGCACCGGGTGGCGATTTGTCCTGGATCCGGCAAGTCAGAGGTAGACTGTGCCCTGGCAGCCGGGGCGGACACCTATGTCTCCGGGGACATCGATCATCATACGGGACTGGATGCCATGGCCCAAGGACTGGCGGTAATTGACGCGGGCCACTATGGGGTGGAGCATATTTTCATTGAGCATATGGCCATGACACTCAGAGCACAGCTGGCGGAGATCGATGTCCTGACAGAGCCCATGAAGGAACCGGTCTGGATCGTCTGACGGTCTTCCTTGGTCCCATGCTCTCTTGCCGGGGAGAAGGGGCGGAGGGGAAGATAAAAGAAGAGAGAAACTGTTTGGCCTGCAAGAAGAGGGGAGCTGTAGAGTGGCAATCAGAGTCGAAATCGAAGGAAAGACACATAAATACGCGGAGGGAACAAGCCTCTGGGAGATCGCGAAGGAGATCACAGAGCGGGATCCGCAGGCCTATCCGGAGGATATTGTCCTTGCGGAGGTCGATCACCACCTGCGGGAGCTTGGTCATGTGGCCGAAGATGGGGAGAAGATCCGCTTTTTGACCAGTGTTGACAAAAACGGGCGGCGAGCCTATCGCAGAAGTCTGATTCTGCTCATGCAGGCCGCAGCAGCCAGGCTTGATCCGGACAGACAGATGGATATCCGGGTAGAGCATTCGCTCGGTCAGGGCTACTTCTGCCATATATACAGCAGGGAGAAGGACGGCTTTCATCTGCTCTCTCATCCGCAGGCCTCGCTGATTGCCCAGCTCAGGGATCAGATGCTGGCAATGGTGGATGAAGATATTCCTATCGTCAAGAGATCTGTCTCTACGGAGAAGGTCAGGGATTACTTCCGCAGGGAGGGACTTGTCGACAAGGTGAGCCTTCTGCGCTATCGGATGGATTCTCACACCAACCTCTATGATCTCGAGGGCGTCAGCGACTACTTCTACGGCTATATGGTTCCGTCGACCGGCCTGCTGAAATATTTTGATCTGCAGACATTTGCCGATGGATTCATGCTTCTCTTTCCCTATCGGGAGGGGAAGAAGGTTGCTGATTTTGACCCGGCCATGAAGCTTTTTGAGGTGCAGGAGAGGTCGGGCAACTGGTCTGCCCGTCTGAGCATTCCCTCGGTGGGAGCACTGGACGATGCGATTGCTTCCGGCAGAATCCGGGATATCATTTTGGCCCAGGAGGCTCTGATGGAAGAGCAGATCGGCAGCATGGCCTCCCGGATCATTGACAGAGGCCGACGCGTCGTGATGATTGCCGGGCCCTCTTCTTCCGGAAAGACGACTTTTTCCCATCGACTGGGAACCCAGCTGATGGCCCGGGGCTTCACGCCCCATCCCTTTCCCCTGGACAGCTATTACAGGGGGAGAAGCCAGGTTCCCCTGGATGAGAAGGGAAATAAGGATTTCGAGGCCCTTGAGGCGCTGGATGTAGAACTCTTCAATCAGAATGTCACGGACCTCTTTGCCGGGAAACGGGTTCTTCTTCCCGAGTATAATTTTACGACAGGCAAGCGGGAGTATCATGACCGATATATGCAGCTGGGGGAGAGAGATATTCTTGTGATCGAGGGGATTCACGGTCTCAACGACAAGCTCTCTTATTCCATTCCTGCCTCCATGAAGTACAAGATCTATATCTCCGCCCTGACTCAGCTGGGGATAGATGAGCACAATCCCCTGTCGACAACAGACGGCAGGCTTCTGCGCCGTATTGTCCGGGACGCGCGGACGCGCGGGACTTCCGCTGCCGAGACCATTCGCATGTGGGACTCTGTGCGCAGGGGAGAAGAGAGCGGAATTTTCCCCTTTCAGGAGATGGCCGATGAGATGTTTAATTCGGCTCTGGTCTATGAGATCGGCGTGCTCAAGCTCTATGCGGAGCCCCTGCTCTTTGCGATTGACAAGGAAGATCCGGCATACGCGGAGGCGCACCGCCTGCTCAAGCTGCTGGATTACTTTCTGGCCATCCCCACGGAAGATATTGCCAACAATTCTCTGATCCGGGAATTTATCGGGGGAAGCTGTTTTCAGGTTTGAGAAGGAGTTTGCGCGTTCTGCTCTACCGGCTTTCGTTGGATTTGCTCTGCAGACCTTTGTTGGCCGGGACCTTCATCGGTCTTGCGCTTACCCCTTTGAAATCGCTATAATAAGGCCTTGAAAGCAGGGTATGTGATCGCTGCCGTATGCAAGGGAGCCGCTTTGCGGCGCAGAACCTTGCCAAGAGGAAGGCTTTGCCGAACCTCAGAATACGGGAGAGGAAAGTCCGGGCTTCACAGGGCAGGATGCCGGCTAACAGCCGGTGGAGGCGACTCCCAGGAAAGTGCAACAGAAATATACCGCCGGGGGAACCCGGTAAGGGTGGAAAGGCAGTGTAAGAGACTACCGTGCGGCTGGTAACAGGCGCAGCCATGTAAACCCCATCCGAAGCAAGACCGAGCAGGAGCGATGACGCGGCCCGCCAGCTCCGGGTTGGTTGCTCGAGGCGGCTGGCAACAGCCGTCCTAGATAGATGATCACACAAGACATAACCCGGCTTATCGCCCTGCTTTCTATTTCGCGTTTCATAGGACCGTCCCTCTCTGTAAGGACGGTCTTTTCTCTTTTTCACATCTGCCCTGTAAAAGGTTCATGGAATGCCGCAGACAGCAAATGACCGCCGGCGCCGGAGGCTGCCTTGTAAAAGGTTCATGGAATGCCGTCAGACAGCGGATGATCGCCGGCGCCAGGGCTGCCCTGTAAAAGGTTCATAAAATGCCGTCAGACAGCGGATGACCGCCGCCGCCGGAGGCTGTCTTACAAAAGTTTAAGATAAGTTTAATAGAGCAGGCAGAAGGGATTCGCTATAATAATGTCTGAAAGTAATTTTCGAAATTCTCGCAATCGCATGGGGGGAGCTCCATCATTGCTCAGTGAGGAAGATGTATGCCCCGTATAGAAGGAATTATCGCACTGCTGATACAGATCCTGACGGTCATTCCGAGCATCTGGCTTGCCTTTGTGGTTATTTGGGGATTGAGCCGCAGGAAGAAGACATATCCGAACGCCGACAGGCAGGCTCGCTTTGCCGTTGTCATCTGCGCCCGCAATGAGGAGGCGGTGATAGACAAGCTTCTGACCAGTCTCTCGCAGCAGAAATATCCTCAGGATAAGCTCAGGATTTTTGTTCTCGCGGATCACTGTACAGATCACACGGCTCAGATAGCCTCAGGATTTGATCGTGTCATTGTCATGGAGCGCAATGAAGGGCCCACCAGGGGCAAGGGAGATGTCCTGGCCTGGGGAATCCGCCGCATCATGAAAGAGTATGGCGACGACATCGATTCCTTTGCCTTTTTCGATGCCGACAATATTGTCCGAGAGGACTACCTGATCCATATCAATGACATGCTGCAGTCAGGAGAGGAGATCGTGCAGGGAAATCGCCTGGGAGGCGGCCCCTACAAGACCTTTGTCACCAAGTGGTTTGCCATCTACTGGATGCTCTACAGCTTCCTCTTTTCCTATCCCAGGCAGAAGATGGGGCTCTCAGCCTTTTTGACCGGTACCGGTTTCGCCGTCAAAAAAGAAGTCCTGTCCGCGGGCTGGAGGACCTCGTCCATTACGGAGGATGTTGAGTTCTCCGTCCAGCAGTGTCTGGCCGGCAGGAGAGTTGCCTTCTGTCTGGACGCCGTGTGCTTTGATGAGCAGCCCTCTGAGATTAGGGTGCTCTTTCGCCAGCTGATCCGCTGGTGTACGGGTTCCTATCAGATTCTTCGCCGTTATATCGGGGCATGGATGCACGCCCTTAAGATCTCCAGTGAAGATCCCTATCGCAGACGCACGACGGACAACCTGATGCTTCTGCTTCTGGGCCCTGCCAATTTTGTCGCATTCTTCGCCAATCTGATCATGATTCCTCTGACTCTCTGGTACTTTCCGGGACTGGCGCTTTTGGGTCTCGCCTTGATTCTGGCAGGGACGGAGGTCGTCCTCTTCTGTATGATCCGTTTCTTCTATCACCAGGAGCTTCGGCCCTTTATGCCTGCCCTGCTCTTTATGCCGGTCTTCTTCTTCTTCTACAGCATCTGTTCTGTGATTGCTCTGGTACACCCGGTCAGGAGCTGGAAGCGGATTGACCACGAGGGCATTGCCGCTCCTCAGGAGAGCAAGGCTCTGCCGCCTGCCGGCAACAGGAAAGCGATTGCCTCCCGCGAAGATAAGGAGGAGGTCCCATACAAGATGACTGAGCTTCTTGTCCGGGAAAGGGAGAATGACCGCTTGAACCGTGCGGCAGGAGTTAAAGACGCAGAGGGGAGTGACTATGTCCGGAGTTAAGAATCCTCATGAGACAGAAGCGTGCAAAATGCAGGAGGAGAGGCAGGCATGAGGGCTCTGCGTTTTTCCAGTCAAGCCGGGATTATGCACAGTCTGCTTTTGGAGGAGACCTGGGACGCCTTTCCACTGGCAAAAGCAGAGATACGCTCGTCCTTTTCCCTGACCCTTGACGGGCATCTGATTTGTGACTTCTACACCGCGGAAGAATGGGAGAAACTGGAGGCGGCCGGTTACCGCTGCCTGCCCTATGGCCGCCTGCGTAAAATTTGTCTGGAGACCATTTCCGGAAAGAGGGCGCCGGGCTATTTCAAATTCGTCTTTCTGGCTCCGCCGGCCCTGGTCAGTCAGCTGCTTGATCAAGCGGGAAATGGCATGCGGTCAGAGGATGTAGACGCGCTGGCTATGAATCTCACCTATCGGGATGGATCGCTGCGGCTCACGACGGGAACTTCCTGTCGGATATTTTCCATGGACAAGAGTCTCGATCAGGTCTGGGATCATTGGGTATGTGAATTTCTGTCAAAAAATCATCTGGATTGGTCAGAACTTGTGTGAAAAAATTTGTTATTTTTTCCGCTTTATGTTATCCTTGACCCGTTGAGATGTTCTGTTCTGACATAGTTTCGTATGGAGGTATAAAGGAATGGCAAAAGGGACAGTTAAGTGGTTTGATGACCGTAAGGGGTACGGTTTCATCTCTGATGAGGCTGGAAAGGATGTATTTGTACACTTCTCCAAGCTGAACATGGAGGGATTTAAGACCCTGAAAGAAGGAGCTAGGGTTGACTTTGAGGTTGAGGACTCCGATAAGGGTCCGCAGGCGATCGACGTCACCGTTGTGGAATAAATCAAATCACCGTGAGGAATCATCAAATGTGACTTCTACTCACATTCGTGGTCACAGAGGAGAAGAGAAGCGGCAGGCCGCTTCTCTTTTTTCTTTGCGGAATCTGTTGTAGAATGGATTCGTATCACTGTGACGGATCGATAATCTCCGTGCTCAGCACAGGAGGGTGAGGATGTATAAGATTTTAGTTGATTCCTGCGGCGAATTATCAGAGGAGATGAGAGCCGGCGGGCACTTTGTAAATATTCCTCTGATTCTTCGCGTGGACAATGAGGAGATTGTGGACGATGAGAGCTTTGACCAGAAGACCTTCCTGGCCAAGGTGGCCTCCAGCTCCAACGAGCCCAAGTCTGCCTGCCCATCTCCGGATGCCTACATGAAGTGGATGGAAGGGGAGTCAGACCACATCTATATTGTCACGCTTTCATCCAAGTTATCCGGTTCTTACGCCAGTGCCAGTCTGGGGAAAGAACTCTATGAGGAGGAATACGGGGACGCAAAGAAGATTCACGTCTTTGATTCCAGGTCCGCGTCCATCGGAGAGAGCCTGATCGGCTTGAAGATCGAGGAACTGGAGGAAAAGGGTCTGCCCTTTGAAGAAGTTGTGAGCCAAACCCAGGACTATATTGAAAAGCAGCACACCTTCTTTGTCCTGGAGACGCTGGAGACCCTGCGCAAGTCCGGTCGTCTCTCAGGCCTGGCCGCTACGATCATCAAGGCACTGAATATCAAGCCGGTGATGGGATCCACAGAGGAGGGTTCCATTCAGAAGCTTGGCCAGGAGCGTGGAATGACGCGCGCGCTGATGAAGATGGTTCGCTGCCTCATGGAGGTTACGCCGGATCCTCAGAATCGCGTGTTGGCCATTGCTCACTGCAACTGTCCCGAGCGGGCGCAGATGGTCAAGGCCCAGGTGGAGAAGCTGGCGCATTTTAAGAAGATTCTGATTTTGGATACCGCGGGAGTCTCTTCTATGTATGCCAATGACGGCGGTATCATCATGGCTGGTTGATATGACTTATCAGGAAATTGTAGATAAGATAGAGAAAATGAGGCGATTCGGCAGGGCGACAGGATACCAGGTGTCCCGTGAAATGCTGGATCGCCTTTCGCATCCAGAAGAGGGGCAGAGAGTCATTCATATCGCCGGCACAAATGGCAAGGGATCGACAGCGGCGATCCTGGCGTATATTCTGGCGGCACAGGGCTTTCGGGTCGGGCTCTTCAGCTCGCCTCATCTGCTGCGTTTCAACGAGCGAATCCGCATTCTGGAGACAGAGGAGAATCGAAGAGGCGCATTCGATGCGGCAACTGCCCCTCGAGTTAGTACAAGGCAGATTTCCGATGACGCCGTCCGGCGCCTGGGAGAGAAGATTCTTGAGCTGCCCATGGAACTGCCGCCCACCATGTTTGACATCTGTTTTTGCATGGGGCTCTGTTACTTCAGGGAAGAGGTCTGTGATTTTGTTATCTTAGAGACTGGCCTGGGGGGAAAATACGACTCGACCCGCGCCTCTTCTGTAGTTCCCCTGATCAGCATCATTACCAGCATCGGCTTAGACCACACGGCGATTCTGGGGAATCGCCCGGAGGAGATCGCGGAGAATAAGGCGGGGATTCTTCGCCCCGGCACACGCTGTATCCTGGGTCCTATGGAGGAGGCGGCCAGTCGGGTGATCATAAGGCGCTGCCGGCAAGAGGGGATTCCCTTTTGGCAGGTGACAAAGAGCAGGGCAAAGGATATTTTCCTGGCGAGGGGACTGAAAAGGGAGGATCTGGCTCTGGAGGGGCATTACCAGCTCTACAATGGAGCCTGCGCGATTCTGGCGGCGGAGATCTTGCATGAGATGGGAGTGACCTGTCAGAAGGGGAGAAAGACAGACAGGGCCCGCGGGAGTGTGACGACCGCGCCGGATTCTGTAAGAGAGGGGAATCAGGCGTTTTGCAGGGCTCTGCGCAGCGGTCTGGCTCAGGTCTCATGGCCGGGGCGCATGGAGAGAGTTAACTACAGAGGCAGGCAGATCCTGATCGATGGCGCCCACAATCCCCAGGGAGTGGACGCTTTGGCCAAGAGCCTGCGCGGCCTTTATCCGGATACGACCTGCGTCTTTATCATCGGGATTTTGGCGGACAAGGAGTATGACCTGATGCTGGAGGAGATTCTCCCGCTGGCGGCGGAAGTAGTCACGGTAACGGTGGACAGTGACCGGGCTCTGCAGGCAGAGAGGCTGGCTGCTCTGATTCGCGGCCGGGGCGGCTGCGCTCACAGGGCAGGCTCTGTCTCAGAGGCCCTGGAGCTGGCCGCGGACATCTGCAGGCAAAGAGAGGGACAGGGAATCAGAAGCCCTCTGGTTCTCTTTGGATCTCTTTATTTTGTGGGTCAGGTCAAGGCATTCTTGGCCGATTCCCCGGAAGAATTCAGGCCGGAGGAGGCCCAGGAGAGGAAAAGCGACATTTAGCGCTTTCCTTACGGACCTTTTTTCGATACAATGTTGGGCGTAGATGATGCATTGGGCACCTCTGTGGAGGTGTGTGATGAAAATACGCAGGTATTTGATGTGCGGAGTTCTTATGATGGCCCTGTGTCTGTCGTCCTGCGCAAGAGGATCCTTCCTTCAATCCAAAGAGATAAAACAGGAGGAAGAGGGGGCCGATTCGAAAGAGCAGGCCAGGGATACAGGCAAGGGGGAGAATTCCGGGACAAATCAGACGGAGGGCGACAGGACAGACACCGGTGGAATCTGGGTTCAGATTCAGGGGGCAGTGGAGCGCCCCGGGGTCTACTCTCTTCCCAGGGACAGCCGCTTAAAGGACCTCCTGGAGGCGGCTGGCGGTTTTGGCCGGGACGCCGATACGGAGAAGGTAAATCAGGCCGCGCGTCTGGAAGATGGCGCCATGTATCGGGTGCCCAGACAGGGAGAGGGGCAGAACTCGTCTGAGGAGGGGCAGTCTTCGGAGAATGCTCAGACGGGATCCGGATCTTCATCCAAGGTCAATATCAACCGGGCTGACCGGGACCAGCTGATGAGTCTGCCCGGGATCGGAGCCGGCAAGGCGGATGCGATTATTGCCTATCGCAGGAAGCAGGGAGCGTTTGCCAGAAGAGAGGATATCATGAAGGTCCCTGGCTTGAAGGCGGCGGTTTACGCCAAAATCAAGGATCGGATCACTGTGAATTGAGGTATGAGATGGCCAAGAAGGTGTTGGTGGTCGACGATGAAAAATTGATTGTGAAGGGGATTCGCTTCTCCTTGGAGCAAGATGAGATGAAGGTCGACTGCGCCTATGATGGTCAGGAGGCTCTAGACAAGGCCAGGGAGGGAGACTATGATCTCATCCTCTTAGACGTCATGCTGCCCAGGATGGATGGCTTTGAGGTCTGCCGGGCAGTGCGTGAGTTCTCCAACGTGCCGATTGTCATGCTCACAGCCAAGGGCGACGACATGGATAAGATCATGGGCCTGGAGTACGGCGCGGATGACTATATTACAAAGCCCTTCAATATTCTGGAGGTCAAGGCCAGAATCAAGGCCATTCTGCGCCGGGTCAGGAGCCGGGAGGCGGAAGAGGACAGCGGAAATGTGGTCAAATCCGGCGACGTCAGCATGGACACGGATCGTCGAAGCCTTCGGATTGCGGGAGAGGATATCAACCTAACTTCCAAGGAGTTTGATATGCTCCTGCTCCTGGTCAATCATCCGGGCAAGGTCTATTCCAGAGATTCCCTTCTGCACACGATCTGGGGCAGTGACTATCCGGGGGACGCGAGGACGGTGGACGTACACATCCGCCGCCTGAGAGAGAAGATCGAGCCGAGCCCGAGCGAACCCAGGTATGTGCACACCAAGTGGGGGGTGGGCTATTATTTTCAGGCCTGAGACTTCCTTATCGATTTGATACGATTTCAGTCTTTGACATTGTCCCCTGATTTTTTCCCTGTTATACTAATCTCATGAATGCTTTTCGACGACTCCGGGATCAATTTCACAGGCTCAGACTGCGCCTGATTCTCATGATTCTGTTGGCGGGACTGATCCCTTATACCGTCGCTTTTTATCTCTATCTTTATGCCTATCGGCAGAATACCATCAACATTGAAGAAGTGCAGATTCACTCGCAGATGCAGGTTTTGACCGGGGGAATCCTGGACAAGGACTATCTGTCGGATCCTTCGGACACGGAGATCAACAGCCAGCTGGATACGGTTCGTCAGATCTATGGAGGGCGTATTCTGCTGATTGATGATACCCTTCGGGTGATCAAGGATACCAACGGCATCGACAGCGGACGGACGCTGGTCTGGGCGAACGCGATTCGCTCTCTCAAGGGAGAGGCCCTCAGCTACTATGATAAACAGAATAATTTCCTGACGGTTACCCTGCCCATCCGCAGCACGGCGGACGACAAGGCGCCTGTTCGCGGAGTGCTCATGGTAGTGCGCTCGATGGACTACATGAACCAGTCCCTGGACCAGATGACTGTGCCCGGGATCATCGGTTTTGTTATTTTAGGCTTCATTCTCCTGGGACTTGCCGCCTGGACCGCGGAGCATACCATTCGCCCTCTCAAGACCATGGAAGAGGCCCTGGATAAGACGAAAAACGGCAGTGCCTCGTCGGGCCTGAAGGATTTAGACTATGCGGAGGCGGAGGAGCTGGCAGGCCATTTCAATGATTTCCTGGGCCGCATGCAGTCTGTGGAGGCTTCCCGGCAGGAGTTCGTCTCCAATGTCTCTCATGAGCTCAAGACGCCTCTGACATCCATGAAGGTCCTGGCGGACTCCATTAACAGTATGGAGGGAGCCCCCCTCGAGCTCTATCAGGAATTCATGCAGGATATGAGTCATGAAATTGACCGGGAGACCAAGATTATCAATGACCTTCTCTCTCTGGTTCGTATGAACAAGACGGGAATCAGCATGAATATCGCGTCTGTCAATATGAATGAGCTGATCGAATCCATCCTGCACCGGGTTCGTCCGATCGCGGACCGGCAGGGAGTAGAGCTGGTCCTCGAGTCCTTCCGTCCGGTTTTCTGTGAGATCGATGAGACCAAGTTTTCTCTGGCGATTACAAATCTGGTGGAGAATGCCGTCAAGTACAACAATCCCGGCGGCTGGGTTCACGTTTCTTTAAATGCTGATCACCAGTACTGTTTTGTGACGGTTGAGGACAATGGAATGGGAATCCCGCAGGATTCGCTGGACCGTATCTTCGAGCGCTTCTACCGGGTGGATAAGTCGCATTCCAGGGAGATCGGCGGTACCGGTCTTGGTCTGGCAATTACGCAAAACGCGATTCGCATGCACCACGGAGAGATCCGTGTGGCCTCTGAGCTGGGACAGGGAACGACCTTTGATGTTCGTATTCCTCTGACCTATATCGTAGATCCCGAGGAGGATGTCATTGCCAGACGGGCAGATGAGATCCGTGAGGAGAGGAGCGGAGAATGAGAAGATCTATCCGGAAGAAATGCGTCTCTCTCGCTCTGATGATGAGTATGGTTATTACACTTCTGACAGCGTGCGGCGGGGACGCGGGGACGCAGCAGATCTACTATATGGATGTGGCCGGGAACAGCTTAAAGATCAGCGCTTACAAGCTCAAGGCCAAAGACACGGAGGGGCAGATCAGTGAGCTTTTAACTGCCCTGAAACAGGCTCCGGATACAGGAAGTGCAGTCAGTGTCATGCCCAGGGATCTGGAAGTGATTTCACATCGCCTGGATGGGGGACACCTGGTCCTGGATTTCAATACAGCTTATGAGCGAATCACCGGACCGAACGAGGTCCTCATGCGGTCTGCGATCGTCAAGACCCTCCTGCAGATCAGCAACATCAGCTCAGTGACCTTTACGGTACAGGGAAAAGCTCTGACAAACGCGGACGGCAGTGAGATTGGCGCCATGAATGCCGACACATTTATGGATTTCGGGGGCGACGCGGAGGACGCTATGGTTCGGCGGACATTTACCCTCTACTATGCCAGCAAGGACGGGCAGAGCCTGGTCAGAGAGAAGAGAGAGATCTATTACAACAGCAACATTTCACCGGAGAAGCTGGTGATGGAATATCTGATGACCAGTCCTCACACGGATGACGCCATCAGTCCGATTCCGGACAGCACCAAACTGCTCAATATCAATGTAAATCGTGGGGTCTGTTATCTGAATCTGGATGAGAATTTCCTCAATGCCACAGATAAGATATCACAGCAGGTCGTGATATATTCGATCGTCAACTCTTTATGTGAGCTGAACGAGATATCCAGTGTACAGATCGCGATCAATGGGGAGATGAATTCCATCTTCCGAGGGGACAAGCTGTCCAATTCTTATACGCCCAACTTCAATATGGTGACTTCCGACGCCGAATAGGAGCAGGGAGGTGGCCTATGCTTAGAGCCAGGCCTCTGGTCATCATGGCCTTGAGTTTACTTGCGGGAATTTTTATTGCGCGTGCGCCTTGCGCGCGCCAGGCAGTTCTGATTCTACTGATTGCGCTTATTTTGCCCGCTGTCGCAGCGGTCCTTTTTATCCCGGGTTGCCCCCTGATTGAGGGCGGCAGGCCCGCGGTCTTATCTTCTCTTATCAACATGAGAAAAGCGGTCAGACGGATCGGACCGGGACTGATGGTCTCTGCCTTCTTCCTGATCGGATTCACGCGCTGCCAGGCCCTCCTGGATCATCAGCTGAGGGTCGCGCAGAAACTGACAGAGGGACAGCAGATCATCGCTGAGGGGAGAATCTATGCCCTTGAGCCGAGGGAAAAAGGCATTCGGGCACTCCTGGGACAGGTGAAAATTTCAGCCCGGGATCATGAAAAAGAGTGGGAACTGGGGAAAATTTATGTCGATGATTTGGCCGAAACCATCGATCAAAGAGGGACGTGCCTTCAACTGGGAGACAGGATCCGCTTCAGCGCTTTATACAGTCCGGGACAAGCTGCGCCAAATGAGGGGGGCTTTGACGAAAGAGCCTATGAATACAGCAGGCAGATCTACGGGCATTTTAAGAAGGCCTCTCATCCGGTTTTGCTTGCAGAGGGGGCCGGTCATCCCTATTGGCATTTGAGGCAGCTGCTTGAGAGCCTGCGATCAGGGCTGGCAGGGGTCTTTGACAGGAATCTGCCGGCGGAAGAGGCGGGTCTTCTTTCCGCCATGGCGCTGGGGGCAAGGAGCAGTCTGGACGCGGAGGTCAGGGATCTGTTCACCCGATCCGGTCTATCGCATATCCTGGCGATTTCCGGCCTTCATGTCTTCCTCCTGGCTTCCCTTCTCCTTGGGTTTTTGAGGAGCTTGCGCCTTAATCTGACCCTGGCTGCCCTTATTTCCGGTATGGGAATCATCTTCTACGGTATGATGACCGGGAATGCCGTTTCCACGCAGAGAGCGGTGTGGATGTATCTGCTTGTTCTTCTGGGGAAATGTCTGGGCGAAGCCTACGATTCTCTGTCCGCGCTGGCGCTGGCGGCGCTTGTGATTCTGATCCCAAATCCCATGGCCATAGGCGACCCGGGGTTTCAGCTCTCATTCGCGGCGATTTTAGGTATGCAGCTTGTGGCCAGGCCGATGCAGGAGCGCTACCGGTCCGACTGTAAAGAGAAATTTAAGGCGAGACAGCATCAGCTTTTTCGAATGCGTCAAAGGCAACTGCCCTGGAATCGGGGGCGCGACCGTGTATCCGGGTCCTATCAGCCCAACCTGACCCAGCGTATCCTGGGGCAGATAATCCTGGCTCTGGGAATCCAGCTGGCTGTCTTACCCCTGCTCGCCTTCTGCTACAGCGAGATAGCTGTCTATGTGATTTTTCTCAATTTGCTTCTGCTGCCCTTTCTGGGACTGGTCCTGGCGAGCGGTCTGCTGGGAGGATTTCTGGGTCTGGCAGCAGAGCTCGGGTTTCTGAAAGCGCCGGCGGATCTTTGCCTGGGAGTCAGCCACTGCCTGCTCTACTTCTTTGAATGGAGCTCGGATCTGAGTCTGCGCCTGCCCGGAGCGAGGATGATTACAGGCAAGCCCCCGATTTGGCTGATCCTTGTCTATTACGGGAGCCTCTTTTATTTGCTGTATGGAAGAGAGAGAAGAGGGGCTGTTTATCCCGGGCAGAGGAGAGCGAAGCGTCAAACAAAAAAGCGGCGGATTCAGGGGAGAATTTCCGCGGGGGTCGCCCTTGCCCTTCTGCTGTCGCCGCCGATCCTCTGGTCTGCAAGCCTTCCTTATCTGGCAGGAGCTGAATTTACCATGTTAGACGTCGGACAGGGGGATGGTCTGTACTTCTGTGACGGGAGAGGAGGCCATTACATGATTGACGGGGGATCGACCAGTTTGGATCAGCTGGGAAAGCGGCGTATCCTTCCCTTTCTCAAAGCCAGGGGTATTCGGCAGATCCGCTATTGGTTTGTCAGCCACACCGATCTGGACCATATCAGCGGCCTGGAAGAGGCCCTAAAGGAAGGGTATTCCATACAGAATCTTATCTTTTCGGCCAATATGCCCTATGTCGATGAGGGGAGAAATCCCGCCTATGAAAGGCTTACTGCTCTGGCAAAGAGAAATGGATGCCGGGTCCTGCTCTGGGATCAGGGGGACCAGCTTTGTATAGAGGGCGGTGGGGAGAAAAAGGAGATCCTTTTGGTGCGCTGCCTGGGACCGGGCAGGGATCATTTGGCCAGGGGGGCCAATGAGAATAGTCTGATCCTGTCGATTACCATGCCGGGACTCTCTGCCTTTTGCGCCGGAGATATTGGGACACAGCAGGAAGAAACCCTGCTGCGCAAGGGCATGTTCTCTGGAGACAAAAGAGAGGGGAACCTCTCTTTATATAAGGCATCCCATCACGGGAGCAAGGGAGCCAACAGCCGGGAGATTCTCCAAAGGCTGCGGCCGGATCTGATCTGGATCAGTGCCGGGATCAGAAATCGCTATGGACATCCGGGAAAGGAGACTCTGGAGCGGATGAAGGAGATCGGCTGTCCGATCGATCGAACTATGTATCAGGGGCAGATGACCCTGCGCAGAAAGGGAAGCGACTGGAAATATCAGGTCCGCTTCCCGTGAAATTCGCCTCTTGACACTGATTCGCATGGGAGAAAGTCTGGCTTGATAAAACGATTAGATCAGCTGATCTTCGCGGATCACCTGCGCGTGTTCGATCAAGGTCCGGTAATGCTCCAATCCCTTCGGATCATCCAGGGGGTGAATAGAACACTCGCCCGAGGACTTGTCGACGAGTACAGGACCGAATTTGCCGTAGCTGTAAGCGGTATAGCCCTCTTTGCCGGACAGAAGGCAGGCGGTATTGTCTGCGGAGTGACCGGATGGATTTCTGTGGAAGAGACTGGTCCAAAATTCCCTTTTCTTTTGGGCCTGCGCGGTCAGTTCTGTCGGATCCAAATCTCGGGGGAGAAAGTCAAAGATATAATAGCGGTGGCAGACCCAGGCGTGATAGAAGAGATTTTCGGCGGGAGCCAGCCGATCGATATAGTCCTGGGCGAGTTGACAGGCCTCGTGGGCATTTGTGACGGTTTTTGACATGATATTCTCCTTACAGGGCCATTGTCCGCAGGGCGTGTTGGACGCGGCAGAGACAGATTATGGCTGTTGTTTTGTCAGCTGAATTTTTTACTATTATAAGCGCTTTTGCCTTCCGATGCCCATCGAACTTAAGTGCGCATTCCGCAGATTGACTTGTATGGAGCGGGATTTTACAATTGTTTTCATGCAGACCATCAATCAGGATATTAAGACGGGACAATTTCACAGAGCCTATCTGCTCTATGGAGAAGAGGACTATCTCAAGCTCCAGTATCGGGATCGGCTGGTCAGGGCCCTGACAGGCGGCCAGGAGAGCATGAATTTCAGCCGGATGGAGGGAGATGACTGCGACCTGAAAGGGCTGATTGATCTGGCGCAGACCATGCCTTTTTTCGCGGACCATCGCTGCATTCTGATCATGGAATCCGGCTTCTTTAACAGTAGCAACGATGAACTGGCGGCTTATCTTGAGATTGTGCCCGAGACGGCTGTGCTGATCTTTGTCGAGAAGGCTGTCAGGAAATCGACCAGACCCTTTAAGGCCATAACGAAGTATGGCTATGCCTGTGAGTTCTTAAAGCCCGATGAGAGAACCCTCATGCAGTGGATCGGAGGCCGCCTGTCCAAGGAGAAGAAGACCATGTCACCCGAGGCGTGGCGGGAATTCTTTCTGCGAAGCGGTGAGAATATGGAGAATATGGAGCGGGAGTACGAGAAGCTTGTGACCTACTGCCTGGACAGAGAACGCATTGAACTCGATGATGTCAGGACCATCACAAGCCGTCCGCTTAACAACCGTGTCTTTGATCTGATCGACGCCATGGCGAGGCGGGACGGAAAGCTGCTCCTGGAGCACTACGCGGATATGATCGCGGCCAAAGAACCGCCCCTGCGTATCCTTAGCCTGATTGAGCGCCAATTCATCCAGATGCTGGCGGTGCGGCAGATGTCGTCAGATCATCTGTCAGATCGCGAGATCGGACAGAAAATCGCTGTCTCCCCTTATATTGTCGGAAAGATCCGCCGCAGCTCAGAGAGCTATAGCCAGGAACAGATCAGACAGCTGCTGGCGGACGCCTCTGACATGGAGGAGAGAATCAAGACCGGGAAAATCACAGACCGACTGGGAGTGGAAGTCCTCATGATGCGCTATGCCAGGTGAGGCATGTGCCTGCCCGTAATTAATCCTTGACAGGAGCAGGCCCGGACAGTATCATGTACGAGTATGTTTACATTGAACTGTCCGTGTCCGGCTACAGTGTAACTAAGGATTTTTTCTATAAGAAACATTCGATTTACATTGGAGGTAATCTAAATTGGCTAACATTAAGTCCGCAAAGAAGAGAGTACTCGTAACTGCTACCAAGACCGCCCGCAACAAGGCGATCAAGTCAGAGGTGAAGACCTACATCAAGAAGGTCGACGCGGCAGTTGAGGCTGAGGATAAGGACGCGGCCCTTGCAGCGCTCAAAGAGGCTACCAGCGTGATCGCCAGAGCATGCTCTAAGGGTGTTTATCACAAGAATACAGCGGCACGCAAGGTTTCTCGTCTCAGCAAGGCTGTCAACAAGCTCGCTTAATCAATCGGACGAGAAGAGGCATCAGATACACCGATGCCGCAGGAATGAAGGATAAGAGAGTCAACAGCCCGTCATCTGTTGACTCTCTTTTTGTTCGCCGCATGGCGGATGATGAGAACAGGAGCGGGAAATGCCGTCGAGGGATCATGACCGCGGCGCATGAGGAGCAAATCCATGGGAATCGACCAGAGTAAAATTCGCAATTTCTGTATTGTGGCCCACATTGATCACGGCAAGTCCACCCTGGCGGACCGGATCATCGAGATGACCGGAACACTGACCAAGCGGGAGATGCAGGAGCAGGTTCTGGACACGATGGATCTGGAAAGAGAGCGGGGCATTACAATCAAGTCACAGGCGGTCAGGGTTATTTATCGGGCCAGGAATGGGGAGGAGTACATTTTCAACCTGATCGACACGCCGGGACATGTGGATTTCAATTATGAGGTCTCCCGCGCCCTGGCGGCCTGCGACGGAGCCGTTCTGGTCGTTGACGCGACCCAGGGGGTTGAGGCCCAGACCCTGGCCAATGTATACCTGGCTCTGGATCATGATCTGGAGGTGATCCCAGTCATCAATAAGATCGATCTTCCATCCGCGGACCCCGAGAGGGTGAAGAAGGAGGTGGAGGATGTCATCGGTCTGGACTGTCAGGACGCGCCTTTGGTGTCTGCCAAGACGGGCCTGAATGTAGAGGATGTTCTGGAGGCGATCGTTCATCATCTCCCGGCCCCCCAGGGAGACAGGACGGCGCCTCTGAAGGCCCTGATCTTCGACTCTCTCTACGATTCCTATAAGGGAGTCATTGTTTTCATACGCTTGATGGAGGGCTCAATGAAGGCTGGAGACAGGGTCTGTATGATGGCGACCGGTTTCAGCTGCGAAGTGGTGGAGCTTGGGTACTTCGGCGCCGGTCAGTTTATTCCCTGTGAGGAACTGGAGGCGGGCATGGTAGGCTACTTTACCGCCTCGATCAAGGATTTGAGGGAGACCCGGGTCGGCGATACGGTGACCTCGGCGGATCGGCCGACAGAAGAGGCCCTGCCGGGCTATAAGAAGGTCCAGCCCATGGTCTATTCCGGGATATACCCGGCGGATTCCGCCAGATATCCGGAACTTCGTGAGGCTCTGGAGAAGCTCCAGCTCAACGACGCTGCCCTGCAGTTTGAACCGGAGACCTCAGCGGCCCTGGGATTTGGCTTTCGCTGCGGCTTTCTGGGTCTTCTGCATCTGGATGTGATTCAGGAGCGCCTGGAGAGAGAGTATAAGCTCGATCTGGTGACGACCGCGCCCGGCGTCGTCTATCGGATCCATAAGACGGATGGAAGCCAGATGGAGCTGACCAATCCATCCAACCTGCCGGATCCATCCGAGATCGACTACATGGAGGAGCCTGTCGTCGAGGCGGAGATTATGGTCACATCCGACTATATCGGAGCTATTATGGATCTCTGCCAGGAGCGGCGCGGCCAGTATATCAGCATGGAGTATATTGAGGAGGGCAGGGCTCAGCTTCGCTATACCCTGCCTCTCAATGAGATCATCTATGATTTCTTCGATGTCTTGAAGTCCAGGAGCCGGGGCTATGCCTCCCTCGACTATGAGATGAAGGGCTATCAGAGGTCAGACTTAGTCAAGCTGGATATGCTGATCAATAAGGAACAGGTGGATGCCCTTTCCTTTATTGTGTTCTCAGGCACCGCATACGAGCGGGGGAAAAAGATGTGCGAGAAGCTCAAAAAGGAGATCCCCAGGCATCTCTTTGAGATTCCCATTCAGGCAGCAGTCGGGGGGAAGGTAATTGCCAGAGAGACGGTCCGGGCCATGCGCAAGGATGTCCTGGCCAAGTGCTACGGGGGAGATATTTCCCGCAAGAGAAAGCTTCTGGAGAAGCAGAAGGAGGGAAAGAAGCGCATGCGGCAGGTGGGCAGTGTGGAGATCCCGCAGGAGGCCTTTATGGCGGTTCTCAAGCTGGATTCGGACGACTGAGGATCGGATGCCGCTCTCCGAGGATCGGATGCCGCTCTCCGAGGATCGGATGCCGCTCTTCGAGGATCGGATGCCGCTCTCCGAGGAACAGACGCGCATCCGGCGACGACATGGATTTGCGGCAGGTCTGTCTGAAACAGCGGTCGGGATACATCAAGAGAAGGAGCAGGGCGCGTGGAAGCTTTGGAGCTCTACATACATATTCCCTTTTGTGTGAAAAAATGTTTATACTGCGATTTTAACTCTCATCCGGGGAGCCCGAAGGAGCAGGCGGCTTATGCCGGCGCCCTGGTCAAAGAAATCGACTGGTGGGGCAGACTGATCGGCAGGAAGCAGGCGGCAAGTGTATTCGTGGGGGGAGGAACTCCTTCCTGGCTGGATTATTCTCTGATGGAGCAGATCTTTGCGGCAGTTCACAGGAACTTTTCTCTGGCCAGGGACGCTGAGGTCAGTCTGGAGCTAAACCCGGGGACCGTGACGGCAAAGGCGCTGAGGGCCTATCAAAGGATGGGGATCAACCGCGTCTCGATCGGCTTGCAGTCGTCCAATGACGATGAGCTGGCCCTGCTGGGACGAATTCACAGCTGGAATGATTTTCTGCGTACCTTTGAACATGTCCGCGCAGCCGGTTTTTCCAATGTCAATGTGGATATTATGACGGGTTTGCCCCTGCAGACCGAGGATAAGCTCAAGAGAACCCTGCAGATGGTGACTATGCTCCGGCCGGAGCACATTTCCGCCTATTCTCTGATTGTAGAGCCGGGTACGCCCTTTTATGAGAGATATGCCGGGGATATCGCCAGGAGAGAGAGGGGCGAAAAAACGCTGGAGCTGCCGGACAGTGACCTGGAGTACGCGCTCTATGATATGACGAGGACCTTCCTGACGGGAAAGGGATACAGACAATACGAGATTTCCAACTATGCCAGGGAGGGCTATGCCTGTCGTCATAACCTGGGCTATTGGGAGAGAAAGCCCTACCTTGGATTTGGTGTGGGGGCGGCGTCTTTACTCTGTGATTCCCTCATAGACAGGCATTCAAACAGGAATCCGCTCATGCGAAAAGATCCGGCACAGAGAAGCTGCGCCTATCCAAATCTGCGCTTTTCCAATATCCCTGAGACAGACCGCTATATTGACCTCTGGGAAAAATATGATCCCGGTCAACAGCTGGACCTGGATGAAGTCCTGGCGGACGCGCCCTGGATTGATCCCAAAACGGTGCAGAAGCTGACCCGCCGGGAGGCCATGGAGGAATTTCTCTTTCTGGGGCTGCGCAAGACCAGGGGCATACGGGAGGCGGATTTTTTCAACGCCTTCGGACTCCCCATCGGCAGCGTCTATGGATCCACTCTGGAGAGCCAGAGCAAGCGGGGCCTCCTGCGCCGACAGGGAGGGATGATTGCTCTTACAAAGGCAGGTACGGATATTTCTAACCAGGTGCTGGCGGAATATTTGCGTTAATTTTTTTGCATTAAAACAGAAACAAAACAGCCCCAAAGCGGCAAATTTATCTCACGAAAGCAGTAATTTGTCCCCTAAAAGCAGTAGATTCGTCTCCTCGTGTTGACAGGCAAAGGCCCTGTCCCTACAATAAAAGAAGTTGTAGCAATCAGGAGAATCGAGTGCTAGTGCCAAAAGAGAGGAGAAATCTATGGCAGATTCCGGGCAGGGTATTGAGGAGCTTTCCGAGCGCAAGTCAAAGATCCTCCACGCGATTATTCAGAATTACCTGGAGTCCGGAGAGCCGGTCGGCTCAAGGACGATTTCCAAGTTAGAGGGCGTCAGTCTGAGCTCCGCTACGATTCGCAATGAGATGAGCGACTTAGAGGAGATGGGCTACATCATTCGCCCCCACACCTCGGCCGGCCGGATCCCGACGGATCAGGGCTATCGCTTCTATGTGGATCATCTGATGGCGGAGAAGGACCAGGAGGTCACAGAGCTCAAGGACTTCGTGATCCAGAAGACGGAGAAGATGGATAAGGTCTTACAGCAGGTTGCCAAATTTTTGGCCAATACCACGCAGTACACCTCCCTGATCTCCGCGCCGGCTGTGAGCAAGAACCGGATTAAGTTCCTCCAGCTCTCTCAGGTTAATGAGCACCAGATCCTGGCCGTCATCATGATGGGAGGCAATATGGTCAAGAGCCGCCTGATTGAGGTCAAGAGCATTCTGAGCGGTGAGAATCTCCTGAAGCTCAATATGCTGCTCAACAACAGCCTGAATGGGCTGACCGCGCAGGAAATCAATCTGACTACGATCAGCAGGATGCAGGAGCAGGCGGGAATTCACGAGGATATTGTGGCGGAGGTCTTAAAGACTATTCCGGAGACGCTGCGTGAGGATGACGGACTGGAGATCTATACGTCCGGAGCTACCAATATTTTCAAATACCCGGAGCTGTCTGACGCGCAAAAGGCCTCGACCTTCATCTCTACCTTTGAGGAGAAGGGACAATTGGCGGAGCTGATCAATGACGTGCAGGAGCAGAGCGCTAACAATCCCGATTCGACGGGGATCCAGGTCTATATTGGAAACGAATCTCCCATCGGAAACATGCCGGACTGCTCAGTTGTCACAGCCAACTATGACCTGGGTGACGGAGTCAGGGGGACGATCGGTATCGTGGGACCCAAGCGAATGGATTATGCCAAGGTGATGGGCAGTCTCAAAGAGCTCAAGAGCAAGCTCTCTGAGATCATGGAGGATGCCCGGGAATAAAGAGAATAGAGTTTGTTGCTGCAACAGCTTTTCTGTCATCGGATGAGGCAGAGAAGCTGTATTTTGCAGAAGTAGCACATGATGCGGGAGTCATCGGAGACGAAGCGTTTGCTGTATTTCAGATTGCAGGATATATGGCAAGTGCCGAACGGGCATACTGGTTTGGAGAACCATTTCAGGGTCAGAGTATCATGCCGGAAGCTGTGAAGGAAATGCTGCGCCATAGATATACCTGATGAAGAAGGAAGATTGGCAGGAGATGTCAAAATCATTTTAAGGGTACGATTCTGAGGTTAAGATGGCGATCGTTTGGGAAGGAAATAAAAAAGAATTTGGAACATCGCATCAAAGTCCGCCGGTTCAGCAGAATGCGGTTAAGATTCGTGATGCTGAAGGATTTATCGGCAAGTCCCTGCCGTTTGGTATAGCTCCAATGATGATTTGCATGTTGGCGGTATTCTTAAAGGCATTTACAAGCAAGGAAGCACCGATTTCTCCAATATACCTTGCTCCGGCCTTTTTGATTGGATTTATGATAGCATTACCGATTCACGAGTTTGCGCACGCAGTTTGTTATCCAAAAGAAGCTACGGTGTGGGTGGGACTGTGTGTTCGTAAAATGCAGGTATGGGCCATTTCATATCATCCTCTTACAAAAAGGCGGTTTATCTGTATGTCTTTAGCCCCTGCCCTTTTGGGAATCATTCCTCTAATAGGAATCATCTTTATTCCAATAACAATGAAACCACTACTTACGATATGCGTCGTATCCGCATTCATGGGGCTTATATCTCCGGCGCCTGACTATATGGATGTAATAAATGTTATGAGAAAAGTCCCCAAAGGTGCTGTCATCCGCGATTCACAGGATGGTTTGTATGCATATTTGAGTTCGATCGGAGGCTGATCAGCAGCTTTCCGTGATACGGGGAACAAAATGTATAGGATTTGAGGGATATCCCGGTGTCAGTATGGCGACATTTAACGATCCAATTGCGTTATACAATGTCAGCGCAACCATCATCTGCTCTTTCGAATACTTCATCTGTTCTCCCAGGGGCATTGCAGCGCCCAAGTTTTTGTCCTCACCCTTTTAGAAGAATAGAATTTACGTTTTCATTTTTCTTCAGTGAAAAACTTGCAAATTTAAGTTGACATGATCTGTGAGGGGTGTTATCTTAGTGCATGAAGATATTAGCACTCGCCAATATCGAGTGCTAATTGAAACAAATCCCAGGGTTGCAAACCCGAGAAAGGTGGTAGTTTTTTGGCTGAAGAGATGAAGACTCCGGAGAGCAGCAATGAAGAGGCTGTGAAAGAAGCCGTAAGAGAGGCCAGAGAAGAAGCGAAGAAGCAGGAAAAGGCCGGTGATATCAAGGAGGCGGAGGAAGAATCTGCTGCTGCGGAGAATCAGAGAGAAGCCTCCGATATAGATGTGGATGCCGAGACGGATGCGGATACAGATTCCCTGACCAGGGAAACTGAGGAGGCAGAGGAAGCGGCGTCAGAGACAGACCCCGGACAAAAAGAGAGCGGGAAGGGAATCTTTCACAAGAAGAAGGATCCGAGAGACGAGAAGATCGCCGAGCTCACAGACCGGGTGACCCGTCAGATGGCTGAATTCGACAATTTCCGCAAGCGAACGGAGAAAGAGAAGAATGCCAGCTTTGAGATGGGCGCTTCGGCCATTGTCGAGAAGATTCTCCCTGTGGTCGACAACTTCGAGCGCGGATTGAGTCTCTTGCCGGAAGGAGAGGCAGATGCCTTTGCGGAGGGCATGGATAAGATCTATAAACAGCTGATCACGACTCTGACAGATCTGGGAGTCAGTCCTATTGAGGCTTTGGGGCAGACCTTTGATCCAGAGCTTCACAATGCAGTGATGCATGTGGATGACGAGAACGCCGGTGAGAACGAGATCGTGGAGGAATTGCAAAAGGGATACCGTTTTCACGACCGGGTCATCCGCCACAGCATGGTCAAGGTGGCCAACTAAAGAGACTGGTACAGATTATCTGATTTTTATAATTCAAAAATGATTTCAGGAGGAAAAAATTATGGGCAAGATTATTGGAATTGATTTAGGAACAACAAACAGCTGTGTCGCTGTTATGGAGGGCGGACAGCCCAACGTCATCCCCAACAAGGAGGGGTCCAGAACGACACCCTCAATCGTGGCATTTACCAAGAGCGGAGAGCGTCTGGTCGGCGAACCGGCCAAGAGACAGGCGGTGACCAACGCGGAGAAGACCATTTCTTCGATCAAGAGAGATATGGGAACGGATAACGGCCGTGTCATCGACGGAAAGAAGTACTCGCCCCAGCAGATCTCCGCGATGATTCTCTCCAAGCTCAAGGACGATGCCGAGAATTATCTGGGTGAGAAGGTGACAGAGGCGGTCATCACGGTTCCGGCATACTTTAATGACGCGCAGCGTCAGGCGACCAAGGACGCGGGAAAGATCGCGGGCCTGGATGTCAAGAGAATCATCAACGAGCCGACGGCAGCTGCTTTGGCCTACGGACTGGACAACGAGAAAGAGCAGAAGATCATGGTTTATGATCTGGGCGGCGGTACCTTTGATGTCTCAGTCATTGAGATCGGAGACGGCGTCATTGAGGTTCTCTCCACCAATGGGGATACCCATTTAGGCGGCGATGACTTTGATAACGCGGTCGTTGATTGGATGCTCTCTGAGTTCAAGAATGCCGAGGGCGTAGACCTCTCCGGAGACAAGATGGCTATGCAGAGGCTCAAGGAGGCCGCTGAGAAGGCCAAGAAGGAGCTCTCCTCCGCGACGACGACCAATATCAATCTGCCCTTCATTACGGCAACGGCGGAGGGGCCCAAGCACTTTGATATGGATCTGACCAGAGCAAAGTTTGATGAACTGACCCATGACCTGGTTGAGAGGACGGCGGTTCCGGTTCAGAATGCTCTTCGCGATGCGGGTCTTAGCGTGAGCGACCTGTCCAAGGTTCTTCTGGTCGGCGGTTCTACCCGTATTCCGGCCGTACAGAAGAAGGTTGAGGAGCTGACGGGCAAGGAACCCTCGAAGAACCTGAATCCTGACGAGTGCGTTGCAATCGGCGCTTCCATCCAGGGAGGCAAGCTGGCAGGAGATGCCGGCGCCGGCGACATCCTTCTTCTGGATGTCACTCCCCTTTCTCTGTCGATCGAGACCATGGGCGGCGTTGCGACCCGTCTGATCGAGAGAAATACGACCATCCCCACCAAGAAGAGCCAGATCTTCTCCACAGCAGCGGATAATCAGACCGCGGTAGATATCAACGTCGTACAGGGTGAGCGTCAGTTTGCCAGGGACAACAAGTCTCTGGGTCAGTTCCGTCTGGACGGAATCCCCCCGGCACAGCATGGCGTACCTCAGATTGAGGTTACCTTTGACATTGACGCCAATGGCATCGTGACCGTATCCGCTAAGGATCTCGGCACCGGCAAGGAGCAGCATATCACGATCACCGGCGGTTCCAACATGTCTGATGCGGATATCGAAAAGGCCGTTAAGGAGGCTCAGGAGTATGAGGCTCAGGACAAGAAGCGCAAGGAGGCGGTTGACACCAGAAATGAGGCGGATTCCTTCGCCTTCCAGACTGAGAAGGCCTTAGAGGAGGTCGGAGACAAGCTTGACGCGGCTGATAAGTCCGCTGTTGAGGCCGACATAAAGGCTCTTCGGGATCTCCTGAACCAGTATACGCAGCCGGAGGAACTCTCAGACGCGCAGGTGGGCGAGATCAAGGCTGCTCTTGAGAAGCTGCAGGGCTCTGCCCAGAAGGTCTTCTCCAAGATGTATGAGCAGCAGGCAGCAGCCCAGCAGGGACAGGCTACAGGCGGCCCTGAGGCCGGCGCGCAGGCAGGGAATACTGCGGATGGCAATGATGATGTTGTCGATGCGGATTTCAAGGAAGTTTAATTAGATCATGGCAGACAAGAGAGATTTTTATGAGGTGCTGGGCGTCGACAGAAATGCCGACGACGCAGCTCTGAAAAGAGCATATCGCAAGCTCGCCAAGAAATATCACCCGGATTCTCACCCGGGGGACAAGGTGGCAGAGGAGAAGTTCAAGGAGGCCTCAGAGGCTTATGCCATCCTCTCGGATCCGGACAAACGCCGCCAGTACGATCAGTTCGGTATGGGAGCTTTCGAGGGCAACGGAGCCGGCGGAGCCGGCGGATTTGATTTCTCCGGTATGGACTTTGGAGATATCTTCGGAGATCTCTTCGGCGGCTTTGGGAGCTTTGGCGGCTTCGGCGGATCCTCCGCCCAGCGCGGTCCCCATAAGGGGGCGAATGTTCACGCGTCTGTTCGCATCAGCTTCGAAGAGGCTGTCTTCGGTGTGGTTAAGGAACTGGATCTGAACCTGAAGGAGGAGTGTCCGACCTGTCATGGCTCAGGCTGCAGGCCGGGAACAGGCAAGAAGACCTGCTCCAAATGCGGAGGTAAGGGCAGGGTTGTTATGACCCAGCAGTCCATGTTCGGCACCGTGCAGAACGTGACGACCTGTCCCGATTGCGGAGGCAGCGGGCAGGTGATCGAGAGCCCATGCCCGGACTGTCACGGGAGCGGATATATCACCAGACGCAAAAAGATACAGGTCAATATACCCGCCGGTATCGACAATGGACAGTCCGTTCGTATTCGCGACAAGGGTGAGCCGGGGACAGGCGGAGGCCCCAGAGGGGACCTTCTGGTTGAGGTCCGGGTTTCCGGGCATCCTATTTTCCAGAGAAACGGCTTCGATCTCTACTCATCCGCTCCGATCACGTACGCCCAGGCGGCAATCGGAAGCGATGTCGAGATTGACACCATTGACGGCAAGGTGATCTACACGGTAAAGCCCGGGACACAGACGGATACGAGGATTCGCCTGCGAGGAAAGGGTGTTCCCACTCTGCGCAACAAGAATGTGCGGGGAGATCACTATGTCACCCTGGTTGTTCAGACGCCGACCCATCTGACAGAGGAGGCCAAGGAGGCGCTTCGCCATTTCGATGAGCTCTCCGGAGCAAGTCTTAAGTCAGCGTCAAATCCAAAGCCGAGAAAGAAGGGCTTTCGGGAGAAGATGCAGGAGATGAAGGATAAGTTCGACGACGCGATGGAATAATTGACAGGATCCCTGTGTCAGGATTCTTATATAAAGACAGAGAGCACAGCTTTCTTCCTCTTGACTTTGTCGAGAGGAAGCGGCTGTGTTCTTTTTTCCAAGACAGTGAACGACAGGAGGATCGCCCTTTTTGATCGGACCAGGAAGTCAGGAGGCGCTTTTTGACCCGTTTGAAGTGCTGAATTCGGGATAAAACCGACCAAATCCAGGCTTTACCAGACATAATGACGATGGATTTAAAAAAATAGTTGAAATGTGTGAGCATTTTGCATAATATATGAGTGTAAGTTGTGTGAACGCTTGGAAACGTTTACAAGATATGTGCTTTTATGGAGGGAACTATGAAAAGTAAAAAACTTGCAGCACTTGGCCTGGCCGCGTTGATGGGGGTTTCTGCATTGACAGGCTGCGCTGGCGGTAAGACGTCAGACAAGAATACGAAAACGGAATCAAAGGAAGCAACGCTTACCGTCTGGTCACCATCAGAGGATCAGTCTGAGGAGCAGGGCAACTGGCTCAAGAAGGAGTTGGACGCCTTCCAGCAGGCGCATCCGGAGTGGAAGCTTACCTTTAATACCGGCGTATGTCCTGAGGGTGATGCCAAGAATCTTGTAGCCTCAGATCCGGGAGCGGCAGCCGACGTATTTATGTATGCCAATGATCAGATTCCCGACCTGCTCAAGGCCAACGCTCTGGCAGAGCTGGGAGGATCAACGGTTGAGGCAATTAAGAAGAATAACGATGCGACGACCGTCAGCACGGTTACCTATAACAATTCGATCTACGGTGTTCCTTTCACGGGCAATACCTGGTTTATGTATTATGACAAGCGTGTCTTCTCCGCAGACGACGCTAAGAGCCTTGATACCATGTTGAAGAAGGGTAAGGTTGGCTTCCCCTTATCCAATTCATGGTATTTCGCCTCTACCTATGTGGCAAACGGCTGCACCCTGTTCGGCAAGGACGGAACAGACGGCAAGGCTGGTATTGACTTTAGCGGAGACAAGGCGACAGCAGTCACCAATTACCTGATTGATCTTGCTAAGAACCCCAACTTCAAGGATGCCAATGGTCTGTCAGCAAGTACCCTGGGAGACGGAACAATTAATGCTCTCTTCTCAGGCGCCTGGGATTATAAGTCCGTTGTAGACGCTCTCGGCCAGGAAAATGTAGGAATTGCCGTACCCCCCAAGTTCAACTTAAACGGCAAGGAAGTGCAGATGAAGGCTTTCGCGGGATCCAAGGCAATCGGTGTCAACCCCAACAGCAAGAATTCTGAGATTGCGGTTGCTCTGGCAGCCTTCCTGGGAAGCTCCAAGGCACAGCAGGATCACTATGATCTTCGCAAGGTGATTCCTTCCGATACCACGCTGAAGGTTTCCGATGATCTGTCAAAGGTACAGATGAGCACCATCGAGAATTGCGCAATTGTTCAGCCCCTGCAGTCCGGTATGGGCCAGTATTGGACGCCCGCAGAATCTATGGGTAAGGAGATCATTGCCGGCACAGTAACGCATGATAATGCCGCTGAGAAGACGGAGAGCATGAACAAGGCCATGAATACAGCTGCCGTTCAATAACATTGCATTTACTGATGGAAGGAATGCGGTTGGCATTGCAGCCGCATTCCTCTTTTCTTATAGAATTGGATGAATTGTATGGAAAATAAAATGCAAAGTAAAATTCCACTCTCGAAGGCGATTGCCGCCGGAGATATACAGACGAAGTTATCCATCCCCTTCATGGGACTTGGGATATTTCTCAAGGGGCAGAAGATCAAGGGCGGTCTTATTTTTCTGCTGGAAGTTGCTTTTGTGCTCTATATGGCTACTTCCGGAGGCTATGCTTTATCTATGTTGCCTTCACTCGGTAACTCGGCCCAGCAGAAGGTCTGGAACGAAGCAAAGCAGATCTACGAGTATTCAGCTGGGGATAATTCACAGCTGATTCTTCTGTCCGGGATCGTGACCTGTTTTGTGATCGTAGGATTTATTCTCCTGTGGATTATGCAGATCAAGCAGGCATATCGTCTGCAACTGCAAAGAGAAAACAATGTCCATGTCAAGACCTTCGCCGAGGATATCAGATCTCTCTTCGATGAGAACCTGCACATCACCCTGATGTCTCTGCCATGCATCGGTATTTTGGTATTCAATATTGTGCCTCTGGTTTACATGATCAGCATGGCCTTCACCTCCTATTCCAAGGAAGATAATCACTTACAGTTATTCGGTTGGAACGGCCTGACCCAGTTCCAGCGCGTACTGAACTTCGGCGGTAATATAGGAAGGCAGTTCTGGCATGTCCTGGCCTGGACCGTTGTCTGGGCACTGGTTGCGACCTTCTTAAACTATGTCATGGGAATGATTCTTGCCATGATCATCAACCGCAAGGAGACAAAGGCAAAGGGCTTCTGGCGCTTTTGCTTTGTGCTCTCAATTGCGGTTCCGCAGTTCGTTTCACTGATGATTATGAATATCATGCTGCAGCCGTCGGGCGCAATCAATGTTCTCCTGCAGAATCATGGATTGATCAGCGGTCCCCTGCCCTTCTTCACAGATGCTATGTGGGCCAGGGTTACGATCATCCTGATCAATCTCTGGGTAGGTATTCCCTACACCATGCTTCAGGTCACGGGTATTCTTCAGAATATTCCGAGCGAACTCTATGAGGCGGCACGCATGGACGGGGCGGGTCCGGTCAAGATCTTCATGAAGATTACCCTGCCCTATATGCTGTTTGTGACGACGCCCTATCTGATCACTTCATTTGTGGGCAACATCAATAACTTCAATGTCATTTACCTCTTATCCGGTGGTGGTCCTACCTATGTGGGCGACACGGCAGGACAGACGGATCTTCTGGTAACCTGGCTCTACAAGCTGACCATTGACCAGCAGTATTACAATCTGGGCGCGGTTATCGGTATCCTGACATTTGTTATCCTGACGGTCGTTACACTCGTAACCTACCGCAGATCGAAATCCTATAAGAACGAGGAGGCGTTCATGTGATGAATACGAATACAGTTACAGTAAAGCGTAATCGAAAGAGTCTTTCCAAGCGCATCAACAATCTCCTTGTTCACCTGTTTCTGGCAGTGCTGGCGGCAATATGGATATTGCCGATCTTATGGATCGTACTGACAAGCTTCCGCGCAGAACCGGGCTCCTATGTCAGCACCTTTTTCCCAAAGGGTTACACGCTTGCCAATTATGTCAAGCTGTTCACAGACCGTAATGTGTTAGATTTTCCGCGCATGTTCGGAAACACCTTGATCATAGCGATCTGCACCTGCATTGTCTCGACTTTCTTCGTTCTGTCCGTTTCTTACTGCCTGTCCCGCATGCGCTTTCGCTTTCGTAAGCCCTACATGAATCTGGCTATGATTCTTGGATTGTTCCCGGGATTTATGGCTATGATTGCCGAGTATTATATCCTGAAGGCAATGGGGCTGACCGACGGATCCATGATCCGTCTGGCCTTGATCATTGTCTACTCAGCCGGAACCGGTCTGGGATTCCAGATTACGAAGGGCTATTTTGACATGATTCCCCGTGCGGTTGACGAGGCCGCAATTGTGGACGGCGCGACCCAATGGCAGGTATTTACGAGAATTACCATACCGCTGTCAAAGCCGATCATTATCTACACGATCATGACCTCCTTTATCGGGCCCTGGGTTGACTTCATTTTTGCCAAGGTCATTGTGCGAGCCAACTCCGATCAGTTTACGGTTGCCATCGGCCTTTGGAACATGCTGCAGAAAGAATATATCAATCAGTGGTATACCTGCTTTGCAGCGGGAGCTGTTGTGATTTCCGTTCCGATCGCAATTCTCTTTGTCTTCATGCAGAAGTTCTATGTCGAGGGAATGTCTGGAGCGGTCAAGGGATAAGACAGACCGGAAGCAGGCTGAAATCAGGCTGCTGGCCAGCCAATGGAATGATCGACAGTAGTTACATTTTATGCTAGTATGGCACACGGACATGCCCTCCTGTGGGAGGGCTTCCGTGTGCTGTTTTTATGATAACCGGCAATCAAGTCGTTGCAGAACATGCATGTCGCGACATGTGACAATCGGCTGTTTGCAAAGCATACATTCCATTGTCGCTTTGGCGGGCGAAGATTCGCGGCGTCAGGCTTTTCCCGCCGAAGAGGAGAGAATATGGATTATATTCGCTATACGATTGAGACGAGGGAGGAGGCGGAGGAGATTGTCAGCTGTCTTTTGGCAGAGGAAGGGATCGATTCCCTTGAGATTGATGATCTGCTTCCGGTCGATGACAGCATACAGGGGGGCAATTTCGAGGAGTTACAGCCGGATCTGCCGGAGGACAACGGCTCCTGCCGCATCCGTTTCTATCTGGACGCAGAGGGGGATCATACAGAACTGCTCAGGAGAGTTCGAAGTGCCCTGGAAGGGGCCAGAGCGTATGCGGATATGGGTTCTTTGACCATTCGTGAGGAACGGATCCGGCGGGAGGACTGGCAGGACAAGTGGAAAGAGTTCTTCCACAGCTTTTCCATTGAGGATATTCTCTTTGTCCCCAGTTGGGAGAACCCTCCCGCAGACCTGGAAGGGAAGACCCTGATTCGCATTGATCCGGGCATTACCTTCGGAACCGGCAGGCATGAGAGTACCGAACTCTGTATCCGGGCCATGCGTCATTATCTGAAGAAGGGAGATGCTGTTCTGGATGTGGGTTTTGGCTCCGGGATTCTCTCTGTAGTTGCCGCAAGCCTTGGCGCCGGTTCGCTGGCGGGCACGGATATCGACCCGATTTGTAAGGATGCGGTCGCGCAGAATATGGAGGCCAATGGTTTTTGCTTTGACCCGGCGCGCTTTTATATCGGAAATCTGGCGGAGGATACCGGACTGCGGAAGGAACTTGGAGAGGGCTGTTATGATCTTGTCTTCGCTAATATTCTGGCGGATATTATCACGGCGATGGCACCGGATCTTCGGGATCGGCTCCGACCGGGAGGTCTTCTTATCACATCCGGAATTATTGACTTCAAGCAAGAAGAGGTGGAAGATGCCCTGAGGGATCAGAAACTGGAAATTGTCGAGGTCAATGCCCTGGGTGAGTGGCGCAGTATCATTGCCAGGCGACCGGAATGATTCGTGATACAGAATGGCAGAACAATAAAGAGATCCGTTTTTGGGGGATCTCCTGTGCTGGAAAAGCAGGTGGAGAAGAATGCAGCAGGTCTTTGTCGACGCGCGGCAAGTGAATGATGAGATCGTCACGATTCAGGGAGAGGATGCCAGGCATCTGGGGAGAGTTGTTCGCATCCGTCCCGGAGAGGAAGTGCGTGTCAGTGTGCGCGGCGGCAGGGATTATTATGGTCATGTCCTGACGGTAGATCGGGAGGAGATGACTGTAAAGCTGGTTGAGGAGGCTGCCAGCACAGAACTCGCCCAGAAGATCTGTCTCTTTCAGGCGATTCCCAAGGGGGACCGGATGGAGACGGTCATTGAGAAGGCGGTTGAACTGGGGGTTTATGAGATTGTTCCGGTGGAGACCAGATACTGCGTGGTCAGGCTGGACGAGAAGAAGAAAGCCAAAAAGAGAGAACGCTGGCAAGCGGTTGCGGCCAACGCAGCCCGACAGTCAAAACGCAGCATCATTCCAAGGATCGCCCCGGTCACACCTTATCAGAAAGCCCTGGATGACGCGGGTGACGCGGATCTGGTCCTTCTTCCCTATGAGAATGCCCGCGGCATGCAGGCGACTGGCGAAGCCCTGACGGCTGTAGCCCATGCAGGAGGCATTGGCATATTTATTGGGCCGGAAGGTGGATTCGCGGCAGATGAGATAAAGGCGGCTCAAGGAAAAGACAATATAAGAGTCATTTCCCTGGGCAGACGGATTTTAAGAACCGATACGGCGGCCATTGCGGCCATGACCATGGTCATGATGGCATGTGAGAGCAGATAGAGGCTTGTATGGAAGTATATTTGGACAATTCGGCCACCACGCAGACAGATCAGGAGGTGGTGGATCTCATGGTCAAAGTCCTGCGGAAGGACTATGGCAATCCCTCCGCCCTGCACCAAAAGGGGATGGATGCGGAAGCCTATTTGAAAGAGGCCAGAGAGAGGATTGCCGGAACCCTGAAGGCAAAGAGCAGGGAGATTGTATTCACTTCCGGCGGAACAGAGGGGAATAATCTGCTTGTTCGGGGAGCGGCTCACGCCAATCACAGGGCGGGCAGGCATATTCTGACTTCTCCCTTTGAGCACGCCTGCGTATATGAGAGTATGCGTTCTCTGGCAGAGGAGGGCTTTGAGATTGAGAATCTGAAGGTGGATGGAGATGGCAGGATCAATCTCGAGGAGCTGCGAAGTCGTATTCGCCCCGATACTATCCTGGTCAGTATCATGCAGATCAATAATGAGATTGGCGCTCTGCAGCCCCTGGAAGAACTGGGACCTCTTATCAAAGCGGTCAATCCCAACTGTCTCTTCCACACAGACGCGGTTCAGTCCTACGGAAAGGTGAAAATTATCCCCAAGGATATGGGGATCGACCTCCTGGCGGCTTCCGGGCATAAGATCCATGGCCCCAAGGGAAGTGGTTTTGTATATATCAAGGACAAATGCAGAGTCGAGCCTCTTCTTCTTGGGGGCGGCCAGGAGAGGGGACTGCGGTCCGGCACAGAGAATACGGCGGCCATTGCGGGGCTGGGGCTTGCGGCCGAGAAGATCTGCGCCAATCTTGAGGAAGAGCAGAACCGTCTCTATGCCCTGAAGGAGCATATGGTAAAGAGCTTGTCCAAAATTCCCGGCCTGACAGTCAACGGCCGTACCGGCCGTGACTCCGCTCCACAGATTATCTCTGTATCTCTTGCGGGAGTCAGGGCGGAAGTGATGCTGCACGCTCTGGAGGAGAGGGGGGTCTATGTATCCGCCGGAAGCGCCTGCTCCTCCAATCATCCAAGAATCAGCAGAACCCTGCAGGCAATTGGTCTGAACAGAGATTTACTTGATTCCACCATCAGAATCTCGCTATCGGTATATACGACTATGGAGGAGATTGATTACGCCTGTGACTGCATGGAACAACTGATGCCAGTGCTGGCAAGGTTTCGCAGACATTAGCCATACGCAGGGGCAGCCGGTCACATGGCAAGAGGGACGATGCGAAAGAGAATCATAGTATCGCAGGAAGAACGGTTATAAGAAGGAATGTAAAGAGAAGAATAGGATGGAGCCATGGTTCAGTACAAAGTATTTCTGATTAAATATGGAGAGATTGCCATTAAGGGCAAGAACCGTCACGTTTTCGAGGAGGCGCTGGAGAGGCAGATCAAGCGCAATTTGCGCGACTGCGAGGGAGAATTTGCGGTTGAGAGACAGACAGGACGCATCTTCATCCGCTGCCTGTCCGACTATGACTATGACGAATTGGTTGGAGCCCTGACCCGGATCTTCGGCATTATCTGGATTTGTCCCTGCGTTCTGACAGAGATCAAAAGCTTTGATGAGACGGCCGGGGAGATTGTTCGCTATATCGGGGAGGCCTTTCCCGATCGTCATGTCAGTTTCAAGGTCAAGGCCCGCCGCCCCAACAAGAAATACCCGATTCATACCATGGATTTAAACGCTATGATCGGAGAGAAGATTCTGGATGCTTATCCGGAAATGACGGTTGATGTACACCATCCGGACTTTGAATTAAACGTGGAGATCCGTGAGCAGATCAATTTCTACGCCAGAATGATCCCGGGACCCGGCGGTATGCCTGTCGGAACTAACGGCAAGGCCATGCTTCTTTTGTCGGGCGGAATCGACTCTCCTGTGGCAGGGTGGATGATTGCAAAGCGAGGCGTTACTTTAGACGCGACTTATTTCCACGCTCCGCCCTATACCTCCGAGCGGGCCAAACAGAAGGTGATTGATCTGGCCGAGCAGCTGGCCCGATACGCAGGTCCCATCCGCCTTCATATCGTCAATTTCACAGATATTCAACTCTATATCTATGAGCAGTGCCCCCACGATGAGCTGACTATCATTATGCGCCGCTATATGATGAGGATCGCGGAGCACTTCGCCAGGGAAAATGCTTGCATGGGTCTTATTACCGGAGAGTCGATCGGACAGGTGGCCTCCCAGACCATGCAGTCTTTACTCTGTACGAATGCGGTATGTCAGCTGCCGGTCTATCGCCCTTTGATCGGATTTGATAAGCAGGATATCGTGTCCATCGCTGAGAAGATCGACACATATGAAACCTCCATTCTTCCCTATGAGGATTGCTGTACCATCTTTGTGGCCAGGCATCCTGTCACCAAGCCACGACTGGAGATCATTGAGCGCAGTGAGCTCAAACTGGCGGAGAGGATTGAGGACTTGTACCGGCAGGCAATCGAGACGACCGAGACGATAATCTGTGACGGATCTCCCTCTCTTCGGCAGTGAGAGAGAAAGAGGCCGACAGGGGGGGCCAAAGAGGATCAGAAGCGCAGAGAAAAGAAAAACAGCCCTGAGGGTCAGACCCGGGACTGTTCTTTCTTACAGAAATATTTTCGGCGGCGCAAGATGGAACCGACCGAATGCGATTACTCGACGACGTAGGGCTTTAGTGCCTCAAGAATCTCGTCGACATTATCCTCCGCGTGGATAGATAATTCGATGGGCTTCGAGAGGTCCAGAGAGAAAATTCCCATGATCGACTTGGCGTCAATGACATAGCGGCCGCTGATCAGATCGAAATCGGAATCAAACTTGCCGATTGTATTGACGAAGGACTTGACCTTGTCGATGGAGTTGAGAGAAATCATCAGTGTATTGCTCATAGTAGCAACCTCCTCAATTGCATGGATATCAAGTGAATATTCGTGTTCATCTTACGACCCGGCGGAAGAGATGTCAATAAAGCGGGAATATTTGGGAGAGAAGAATATAAGCGCGAATGTTGAGAAGAGAAGAAGCGGGAATGCTGGAAGACAAGAGTATTCCGGGCGGCAGATGGAGAGGCGATCTGTGATGTCGGCCTGACGCCAATATTCTTGAAGGCAGAGAGATGTCAGCTTGACGACAGCGTCTTGAAAGGAAAGCGAAAGAAAGAGCGGATATGAGAAGAGCAGCATTACACAATCTGGGCTGTAAGGTCAATTCCTATGAAACGGAGGCAATGCAGCAAATGCTGGAGGCGGCGGGCTATCAAATTGTCCCCTTTCAGGATCAGGCGGATGTCTATATCATCAATACCTGCTCTGTGACGAATATGGCCGACGCCAAGTCCAGACAGATGATCCACCGGGCCCGCAGGAAGAATCCGGATGCCATTGTGGTCGCGACCGGTTGCTATGTACAGACTTCAGCCGGGGAGGCGGAGGAGGATTTGTCCATTGATATTATTATCGGAAATAATCGGAAGACCCAGCTGGTCCGGGCCATCGACGAGTTTCGCAGAGATCACCGCAGGGTAAAGGAGCTGGCTGAAGACAGTCGGCAGCCTGACTATGAGCGGCTTCAGCTGACCCGAACTGCAGAGCACACCAGGGCTTTTATCAAGGTCCAGGACGGGTGCAATCAGTTCTGCTCCTACTGCATCATCCCCCTGGCCCGGGGCAGAATCCGAAGCCGCAGCCCAAAAGACGTTCTGAAGGAGGTTCGCGGCCTGGCAGCTTCCGGATATCAGGAAGTTGTATTAAATGGGATCCACCTTTCCTCCTATGGAATGACCTCTTATAACCGCCAAGTCGCGTCGGAGGAAATGGCCGGCGGGGGGCATTTGATGGAACTGGTGGAGGCCGTGGCAGGGGTGGAAGGAATCCGGCGGATCCGTTTAGGCTCCATGGAGCCCCGCCTGGTCGACCGGGCATTCGCGGAGCGCCTGGCCAAGGTGGAAAAGATCTGTCCCCACTTTCATCTTTCCCTGCAGTCCGGCTGCGATGAGACGCTAAAGAGGATGAACCGCAGGTACACGACGCAGGATTTCCGACAGGCAGTCGCTCTTTTGCGCGAGAATTTTGCCCATCCGGCCATCACGACAGATGTGATTGTTGGCTTTCCCCAGGAGACAGAGGAGGAATTTGAGGCCAGCAGACATTTTCTGGAAGAGATCCGTTTCTATGAAATGCATATCTTCAAGTATTCCCGCCGCCGGGGGACCGTTGCTGATACGATGCCGGGGCAACTGGATGAGGAGACCAAGTCCAGGAGAAGTCATGTTCTTCTGGCTCTGGCAGACCGCATGTCTGCAGAATTTCGCAGGCAGGAAATCGGAAGAGAAGCAGAAGTCCTGATGGAGGTGAAAGAGATCCTGCGCGGGGAAGAGTACTGGACCGGTTTTACCAGAGAGTACGTGCGCGCAGCCGTCAAAGCGGACGGAAGAGACCTGCGCAATCAGCTGATCCGGGGCAGAGCGTCGGGATTGATCCCGGGGACGCAGATCCTTCAGATGGAAGAAGTCCATGTGTAAACTATTCAAAAAAGGAGGGCCTTGATTGGATAGTTTACACGAAGTTTACAGGCGGTATTGAAAACGATTTCAGTACATGCTATATTTTGTCAGCAATGGTTTCGAAGGGTATCAAAAAGCAGGAGTTTGTTTTATGAGACGAAGTGGTGTGTTAATGCCCGTATTCAGTCTGCCGGGTGAATATGGAATTGGCTGTTTTTCCCGGCAGGCCTATCGCTTTGTGGATTTTTTGGCGGAGGCGGGACAGAGCTACTGGCAATTGCTGCCCCTGGGACCGACCAGCTATGGAGACTCCCCTTATCAGTCCTTCTCGACCTTCGCCGGCAATCCCTATTTCATCAGTCTTGAGGAGCTGATTGGACAGGGACTCCTGACTGAGGAGGAGTGCCAAAGCGCCAACCTGGAGTCGGATCCTGAGAAGATTGATTATGCGGCTCTCTATGAGAGGCGCTTTCCCCTCCTGCGCCGGGCCTTTGAACGGGGCGAGATAGAGAAGATGCCGGATTTTCAGTGCTTTGTCGAAGACAATGCCTTCTGGTTGGAAGATTATGTCCTCTTCATGGCCTTAAAGGACGCCCACGGCGGAAGAAGCTTCACCGAATGGGAGGGCCCTCTGCGCAATCGGGAGTCTCAGGCTTTAGAGCAGGCCAGGCAGGGCTTGCGGAGGGAAATTCTATTCTACGAGTATCTGCAGTATGTTTTTCAGGATCAGTATTTTCGCCTTAAGACATATGCAAACAGCAAGGGAATAGAGATCATTGGAGATATTCCCATCTATGTGGCTCATGACAGTTCTGATTTCTGGTGCAATCCCGGGCTTTTTCAGGTAGATGAGAACCGTCAGCCAACCGGAGTTGCCGGATGTCCGCCGGACGGATTTTCCGCGGAAGGACAGCTCTGGGGCAACCCTCTTTATGACTGGGAAGGGCAGAAGAGGGATGGCTTCTCCTGGTGGATTGAGAGGATCAGGCGCTGCATGAGACTCTATGATGTGATCCGCATTGACCACTTCCGCGGTCTGGACGAGTATTATCGCATTCCGGCGGGGGCGCCGAACGCAGTACATGGTTCCTGGATGCCGGGGCCTGGGCTTGCCCTCTTTGAGAAGATCTGGGAGACTCTGGGACATGTGTCTATCCTGGTCGAAGATCTGGGATTTATTACAGACTCGGTTCGCCAGCTGGTTGCCAGAACAGAATATCCCAATATGAAGGTATTGGAATTCGCCTTTGATTCCCGGGATACTGGCGGTGCCAATTTGTACCTGCCCCATAATTATGACAGAAATTGCGTGGTCTATACGGGCACGCATGATAATGAGACTCTGGTCGGCTGGATTCGGGATCTGTGCCCTGAGGATAAGAAGATGTTTCTTGCTTATCTTGGAACAGAGGAGACCGATGAGCGTGATCTGGCGGAGCGAATGCTTCGTCTGGCACAGGAATCTGTGGCTGACAACTGCATCATTCCTCTGCAGGATTATCTGGGACTTGACAACAGAGCCAGAATTAACAGACCATCTACGCTGGGGGGCAACTGGATGTGGAGAGTGACTGAAGAGGCCCTGAGTCCTGGGCTGGCAGAATATATCCATACTCTGACCGCAACTTACGGACGGCTGGTTTCGCAGAAAGACCGGACGGAATAAATGAGGAAAGACGATGTGAAGAACCTGACCATCAAGGATATCGCCAGGCTATGTAAGGTCAGCATCAGCACAGTCTCACGTGCGATCAATAATGACCCTACGATTAATCGCAAGACGAGAGACAGAATCCTTCGGATCGTTCGTCAGTACCACTATATTCCCAATAACAGTGCAAGAAATCTTCGGATGACAGACAGTAATACCATTGCTCTTCTTGTAAAGGGCATTGGCAACCCCTTCTTCCAGGAGATGATAACCTGCATTGAGAAATGCCTGCGCAAGGGCAGTTACAGTTTCCTCTTTCACAGTTTGCGCGAGGAAGAAGACACGGTGGCGGCTGCGGCGCAGCTGGTCAAGGAGCGTCGCCTCAAGGGGATTATCTTTCTGGGCGGCCGCATGAGCTATCCGGAGGAGGAACTCAAGCAGGTGCCTGTCCCAACGGTCCTGTGTTCCGTCGCGGTAGAAGAGGAGGCGGGGTTGGGCAAGGCGGCTTCGGTCACGATCGACGATGAGAAGGAGACCTACCGGGCAATTTCTTATCTGATTCGACGGGGGCATCGAAGGATCGCCCTGATTGCCGGCCATGAGGCTGACACGACGGTTGCCCGCCTAAGGCGCATCGGATACTGTCGGGCTCTAGAAGAGGCGGGAATCCCCTATGATTCCGCTCTGGTCGGATTTGCTGATCCCGGGGCAGAGGGCTATACGGAGGCCTGCGGTTATGAGACAGCCAGGCGTCTGATCCAGTCGAAAGCTGATTTCAGTGCGATTTTCGCTATTTCAGACCGGATGGCCTTAGGCGTCTATAAGGCAATTTACGATGCCGGAAAGAGCATCCCGAAGGACTATTCGGTGATGGGGTTCGATGGGATCGAATCCGTTCGCTATATCATTCCGCCTCTGACAACCTTAAAACAGCCGACAGAGCCGATGGCCAGGGCGGCAGTAGACCTGCTTTTCCGGCAGATCAAAGGAGAGCGGGTCTGCGAGAGGCAGCTCTTTACAGCGAGTCTTCTGGAGGCGGATTCTGTCACAGACAGAGACGGATCTGCCGCGGACAGAGAATATGAGCATAACAGTTAGGAGAAAAAGATGGATCAAGAGATGATGAGAGAGAATTTAGAGACCAGCTTAAGAAAGCTGTACGGAGTAGGATTTCAGGAGGCAAATCCAAGTCAGCTGGCAGATGCCGCGATGACATTGGTACAGGAGGAACTGCAGAACCGCCCTCTGATTCAGGGGAAAAAGAAGCTCTACTATATTTCAGCAGAGTTTCTGATTGGAAAACTTCTGTCGAACAATCTGATTAATTTGGGCTGGTATCAGCCCATGAATGAGCTTCTTGCAGAGAGAGGCCTTGGCGTGGCAGATCTGGAGGATCTGGAAGAAGAACCCTCTCTGGGAAATGGCGGACTGGGTCGTCTGGCAGCCTGCTTCCTTGATTCCATTGCAAGCCTTGGTCTGCCGGGAGATGGCGTGGGCCTGAATTATCACCTGGGGCTTTTCCGCCAGGAATTCTGCCAGAATAAACAGTGTGAGATGCCAAATCCCTGGCTGTCCAGGGATCACTGGGAGAAGCGCAGCAAGATCAGCTTTACGGTCCCTTTCGCCAAGTTCCATCTGCAGTCGACGCTCTATGACATCTTTGTTCCGGGTTACGGCAATGAAGCGGTCAACCGTCTGCGTCTCTTTGATGTGGACAGTGTCGATGAGAACCTGCCTCATGCCGGCGGAATTCAGTTTGACAAGCGGGATGTGGCTAAGAGCCTGACCCTTTTCCTCTATCCGGATGACAGTGACCGTGATGGTCAGCTGCTGCGTATTTATCAGCAGTACTTTATGGTCAGCAATGCGGCTCAGCTGATCCTCATGGAAGCGGAGGAGAGAGGCGTCGACCTGCACCATCTGGATGAGGCCGTCGTGATCCAGATCAATGACACGCATCCTTCTATGGTCATCCCTGAATTGATTCGTCTGCTGACCGAGCGCGGCATTGACTTTGATCAGGCGGCAGAGATCGTCTCCAGGACCTGTGCTTATACCAATCATACCATCCTGGCCGAGGCGCTGGAAAAATGGCCAATCGATTATCTGGAGGAGGTTGTCCCCCATTTGATGCCCATTATTCGCCGTCTGGATGAGAAGGTGAGAGAGAAGATCACAGATGCCAGCACCTATCTGATTGATGATCAGAACCGGGTTCATATGGCTCACATGGATATTCATTACGGATTCTCGGTCAATGGTGTTGCGGCTCTGCATACGGAGATTCTCAAGGAATCAGAACTTAAGAATTTCTACCAGATCTATCCGGAAAAGTTCAATAATAAGACCAATGGCATTACCTTCCGCCGCTGGCTGATGGCCTGCAACCCTGCCTTAAGCAGTTATATTCAGACTCTGATCGGCGACGGATTTAAGACGGATGCCACAGAACTTGAGAAGCTTATGGCCTATGTTGATGATGCCGAAGTTCATGAGCGCTTAGATGCCATTCGCAGGGAGAACAAGCAGAAGTTAAGTAACTTCCTGAAGGAGACGCAGGGAGTCGTTGTTGATCCGGCCTCTGTTTTCGATGTGCAGGTCAAGCGTCTGCACGAATACAAGCGCCAGCAGATGAATGCTCTTTTTGCCATTCACCAGTATCTTGAGATTAAGAAGGGAAATCTGCCGCATCGTCCCATCACTATGATTTTTGGAGCCAAGGCGGCACCGGCCTATGTCATTGCCAAGGATATCATTCACCTTCTGCTCTGTCTGCAGGAGCTGACCTGCAATGATCCGGAGATTGCTCCTTATCTCAAGGTGATTATGGTGGAAAACTACAATGTGACCAAGGCGGAGAAGATTATTCCCGCTGCGGACATCTCTGAACAGATCTCACTGGCTTCCAAGGAGGCTTCCGGTACCAGCAACATGAAGTTTATGCTAAACGGCGCTCTGACTCTGGGCACCGAAGACGGAGCCAATGTGGAGATTGGTGAACTGGTTGGCCCGGACAATATCTATATCTTCGGCAAGAAGAAAGACTATGTTATTGACGCCTATGCACAGGGAAGCTATCATGTCGCTGATTACTACGCGGATCCCCAGATCCGGCAGCTGGTGGACTTTATCATTGGCGATCAGATGCGGGCGATCGGCGATGCCGAGAGCTTAGAGCGGCTGCACCGTGAGATTTCAGGCAAGGATTACTTCATGGCATTGCTGGATCTCAGAGATTATATTGAGACCAAGAACCGCCTTCTGACTGACTTCGAGGATCGGGAGAGCTGGCTGAAGAAGGAAGTGGTTAACATTGCCCATGCAGGCTTCTTCTCATCAGACCGCACCATTGCCCAGTACAATCAGGATATCTGGCATCTTGTTTGATTGGAGATTAGACGATTTTCGTCTTTAGGCTTATACTGGTCTCTGTATCCGGGCAGGAGAGCTCCTGCTCTGGAGAAAATCGGATCACAGGCGGCGAGATCCAGCGAGGTGAGGAGTTATGCGCAAGACGGTTGAAGACTACATTACGACCATTCCGGATTATCCGGAGCCGGGAATTATGTTCCGGGATATCACAAGCGTTCTGCAGGATGCGGAGGGCTTTCATCTGGCGATTGACGAGATGATCAGACTTCTGGATGGTCTGGATTTCGATGTTGTCTGTGGCGCGGAGTCCCGCGGCTTTGTCTTTGGGGCTCCCATCGCCTACGCATTGGGGAAGCCTTTTGTCCTTGTGCGCAAGGCGGGAAAGCTGCCCCGCGAGACGGTCAGGCAGTCCTATGAACTGGAGTACGGACAGGCGACGGTTGAGATGCACACTGACTCTATCCGGCCGGGTCAGAGGGTCGTTCTGGTGGATGATCTGATTGCCACAGGAGGTACCATTGAGGCCTCGGCGAAACTGGTGGAGCGCCTGGGAGGTCAGGTGAGCAAGATTATCTTCCTCATGGAACTGGCAGGCCTTAAGGGGCGCGAACGTCTGGCCAGGTATGATGTGGATTCTGTCGTTAGATATCCGGGTAAGTAAGTTCCGGAAAAGTGAATCAGATTCGGAATCATCGTCAGATGGATATGAAACTCAGACAAATTGCCTATATTGAAAATGGATTTGCCGACAAATTTGGCATTCCCCGACAGGCGGGCCTTCTGGAACATGCTGTCAGCCGTCTGGTTTTTGAGGCAAAATTTCGCAACGAGGCTGCTCTGCGCGGAATCGAGGGATACGATTATCTCTGGCTGCTATGGGGCTTCTCTGCAAATCGCAGGAGACCTTGGACCGCTACGGTCAAGCCTCCCCGTCTGGGGGGACATCGGCGTATGGGTGTCTTCGCAACCCGTTCTCCCTATCGCCCGAATCCCATTGGCCTCTCATCTGTGCGTCTGATCGGGACGGAGAGGGGACGGGAGGGGGTATGTCTGCTCTTGCAGGGGGCAGATCTTATGAACGGAACACCTGTCTATGACATCAAACCTTACCTGGCTTATGCCGATGCGCATCCCAAAGCGGCAGGCGGATTTACAGATCACCTGGTCTGGGAAGAGCTGTCTGTGGACTTTCCGGCGGATATGGCCAAAGAGGCAGGCGTTGCCCGTGAGGCCTACCTGGCTATGATTGAGATTCTGCGGCAGGATCCAAGACCTGCTTATGACAGAGATAAGGAGAGGGAGTTTCGTCTGGCATATGGAGGATTTGACCTGACCTTTCGGGTGGAACATCGTAATTTATATGTACTTAATGTCAATCCAGCAGCTATTTTTGCGACCTGATGGGGAGAAGTCATATAAAATCTCTAAAGCTGGAGATATAAAATACAAAATTCGTACAGGAAACTCAGGTTATCGCTTTGTAAATAATGATTGCAAAATGGAGAGGGAAAAACTAAAATAATGTATTAAGAACAGCATGAGAGCAGGACATGCACTTTGAAATTCAAAGTGCACTTTTATTTATCTGAGTGCTTTATTTCTGCGAAGTGTAGAAGATTATTGATTTAGCGCGGGGAAACGGCAGAGAAATAAGAAGAGCGTCTGTCGATTCATGCGGTTCGACGACACAATTGGAAAAGGAGTTAAGAAAATGAGTGAACCAAAACCGGCTTTTAAGCCCTTTGTCTCAGCGGATGAGAATCCACCTGAGCTGACCGTCACCTCTATTGTCATCGGTATTCTGATGGCTATTCTCTTTGGCGCAGCCAATGCATATCTGGGACTGCGCGTGGGAATGACCGTGTCCGCGTCTATTCCGGCGGCCGTTATCTCTATGGGTGTGATCCGCTTCATTCTCCGCAAGGACTCGATCCTGGAGAATAATATGGTTCAGACCATCGGCTCTGCCGGTGAGTCTGTAGCGGCAGGAGCGATCTTTACCCTGCCTGCCATCTTCCTCTGGGCCAAGGAAGGAGTAACAACAGCACCCTCTCTTCTGACCATTGCAGTGATCGCCGCGATCGGCGGATCCCTGGGAGTCTTCTTTATGATCCCGCTCCGCGAAGCCCTGATTGTCAAGGAGCACGGTACACTTCCTTATCCTGAAGGCTCTGCCTGTGCAGATGTCCTGGAAGCGGGAGAGACGGGAGGCGCCAAGGCCGTAACGGTTTTCTCCGGTCTCGGAATTGCCGCCATCTACAAGCTCATTGCCGACGGCTTTGTGCTCTTCCCCAGTGAAGTGTCCTGGGAGGTCAAAGGCTATAAGGGAGCTGGTTTCGGCGCAGATGTTCTTCCGGCTCTTTTGGGTGTCGGCTATATCTGCGGACCCAAGGTCTCCTCTTATATCACAGCTGGCGGTATGCTGGCCTGGTTCGTGATTATGCCTCTGATCGCTCTCTTTGGAGCCAGTGTTGCCAGTCCGATTTTCCCTGCAACCAAGATGGTGTCAGAGATGAGTCCTGACGCCATTTGGTCCAACTATGTCAAGTATATTGGAGCAGGTGCTGTTGCCGCCGGCGGTATTATGAGCCTGATCAAGTCCCTGCCCCTGATTGTCAAAACCTTCCGCGATGCGGTCAAGGGAATCGGAGTCAAGGCAGGTGAGATCAACCGTCAGAACAAGGACATCAGTATGAAGGTTGTCATCGGCTCTATTGTAGTTCTTGCCATCCTCATGGTGGTGATTCCAGCCATTCCCCTGAATCCGATCGGGGCGATTATCGTCATCATATTCGGTTTCTTCTTCGCTACGGTCTCTTCCCGTATGGTTGGTCTGATCGGATCTTCCAATAATCCGGTATCCGGTATGACCATCGCGACCCTGCTTCTGGCGACTTCTGTCCTGAAGGCAACAGGCAATATCGGTACACAGGGTATGATTGCGGCGATTGCGATTGGTTCCATCATCTGTATTTCAACAGCCATCGCAGGCGATACCTCACAGGATCTGAAGACCGGTTATATTGTCGGAGCAACTCCCTACCGCCAGCAGATTGGTGAGCTGATTGGTGTGTTTGCGTCAGCAGTGGCTGTCGGCGGCGTCCTCTACCTGCTCAACAGCGCGTGGGGTTACGGAGGAAAGGAACTTCCCGCTCCCCAGGCAACTCTGATGAAGCTGGTTGTCGAGGGCGTTATGAACGGCAATCTGCCCTGGGCTCTGGTATTCGCCGGCGTCTTCATTGCTATTGTTGTTGAGATTTTGGGGATCCCCGTTCTGGCCTTTGCTGTAGGTCTCTATCTGCCGATCTACCTGTCAATTCCCATGATGGTCGGCGGACTGGTGCGTCTTTACTTTGACAAGAAGAAGATGGACGAGGCAGAGCGCAAGGACAAGGTGGAGAATGGCCTGCTCTACTCCTCTGGTCTGATCGCTGGTGAGGGAATCATTGGAATTCTCCTGGCGTTTCTTGCGGTGTTCAATGTCAAGCTTGATATTTCAAAGACCTTCTCTCTGGGGAGAATCGGCGGTGTTGTTTTCTTTGCGCTGTTAACGGTAACTCTGGTGCTCTTCGTCAACCGTAAGCCGAAGAGTGCGGTCAAGTAAGAATATATCCCAGTAAAGGAATTTTTCGTCTATGGCATCCGGTGTTACACATGGCCGGGTGCCATAATTCATTCACGACGGTCGGCCATTCAGGAAGCCTGTATCACGCTTCCTGTGTCAATCGGGCATAGCAAATCCCTTTATGGGATGCGGGTATTCACAGGGCGTATATTTGATTGTCAAGGAGGGCAGATGGCAAAGCAGAAAGAGAATTTCCTGGATTATTATCCCCGGCGCAACGCCAATGTGGACTGGCGCCAAAAGGGAAATGCGGTCGAGGTCGATATGGTGCATAAGGGAATCAGCCACTGGATCGCCCAGAGGTTTTTTCGAAGACCCCGTGTCAGTCATATCAGATTGGACGATTTCGGATCATTTATCTGGCTGCAGATGGATGGATCCAGGAGTGTACAGGAGATTGGGCAGGCGGTGAAGGAGAGGTTTGGACAGAAGGCAGAGCCCCTCTATGAACGCCTGAGTCAATACATCAAGACCCTGCACAGAGAGGGCTTTATTGTCTACGAGAATAAGATCAAGAAGAGAGGATAAGATCATGGCAAGAGTATTGCGCGGCTTAGCTGAAAATAAGGTGTTTGACTATTTTGAGGATCTGACGCAAATTCCCCGTCCCTCCTATCAGGAGAAAGCGGTCAGTGACTACCTGGTTGCCTTTGCCAAAGAGCATGGTTTTGAGTATTACCAGGACCAGTATTACAATGTCATCATAATCAAGGAGGCATCTGAGGGTTACGAGGATGTCAGCCCTATCATCCTGCAGGGGCATATGGATATGGTCTGCGAGAAGACGCATGACTGCCCTAAGGATATGGAAAAGGAGGGCCTGGATCTTTATCTTGACGGCGATTTCATTCGGGCCAGAGGAACGACGCTGGGAGGCGATGACGGAATTGCCGTGGCATATGCTCTGGCAATTCTGGATGACGACAGCTTAAAACATCCCCGTCTGGAATTCGTCTGCACAACGGCAGAGGAGACCGGCATGGATGGTGCCTTTGGGATTGACGTCTCTATGCTGAAGGGGCATAAACTCCTGAATATCGACTCTGAGGAAGAAGGTGTGATCTTAGCTTCCTGCGCCGGCGGATGCAAGGCGGAGATTCACATGGATACGGAGCGTGCGCAGGCTGCGGGCGAGTGCATCGCCCTGAAGCTGACCGGTCTGACCGGCGGTCATTCCGGTGTGGAGATTCATAAGGGGAGAGCCAACGGCATTCACCTGCTGGCACGCGTTTTGCTGGCAGTTTCTAAGAAGATGGAGCTGCGCCTGATCACGATGAGCGGCGGTTCCAAGAACAATGCGATCCCCAACCGGGCTGCGGCTCAGGTTCTGATTCCTGCAGGCCAGCAGGCTGCTTTTGCCGCCCTCGTCGAAGAGCAAATCAAGGGTGCAAAGAGTGAGTATATAGTCACGGATCCCGATCTTACGGCAAATGTCTGTGAAAGCGATTCCTCTCTTGCCCCATTGACTCTTGCCGCCAGTAAAAAGGTTCTGGCTCTGATCCTGGCAGAACCCAATGACGTACAGCGCATGTCTACAGATATTGAGGGATTGACAGAGACTTCTTTGAATCTTGGAATTTGCGATCTGGATGAGAAGGGGCTCTATATGAATTATGCGGTGCGCACCAGTGTGGCGACTGCCTTGGAGCCCCTGACAGACAAGATGGTTTTGATCGCTCAGTCGCTGGGAGCCAGGGCGGACATCAGCGGCAGGTATCCCGCCTGGGAATATGTCAGGGAGTCTGCTCTGCGTCAGGATATGGCATCCATCTACAGGGAGATGTTCGGCGAAGAGCTGAAGATAGAGGCGATTCACGCCGGCGTGGAGTGCGGGATCCTGGCCGGTAAGATCGACCATCTGGACGCCATCTCCATGGGACCCAATATCTATGATATCCATACGCCTCAGGAACACTTGTCCATTTCTTCATCGAAGCGCATGTATGACTTCATCGTCCGTGTGATTGCCTGCAGAGATTGAGTCATAAAATCGCATTTAGCACTGGGCCGAAGAAAAAATTTATTTTTCGGCTCAGTTTTTTTGCGCCCTCGGCATTTCTGGCAAAGAGAGGGGAAAATCAGAAGGCAATCAGAAGAATTTATCAGGAATGACACAAAAGTCGATTCAGATGTTATAATGCAATCAGGTTTATTTTTTAAGTATCAAATGGCTGGTTGCAGATGCGCCAAAGAGGGGAGCGGTCTGTGACTTTGCATTTGACAGCCCCAGACAGCAGGATGTCCCTTGTGGACATCTCATTGTTGTGAATCAAAAGATTCATGACAGTGGAATACTCGCAAAGCCTGTATTCCATTGTTTGGTTGGGGTTATCTGTTCACATTGTAAGGTGTTTTCTTGGCGCGGTGACTGCGCCCGCGAGAAAGCCGGTAAAAATGAAACGATACTGTGTCGATGATTTTCTGGTTCATGAGGCGAGCGGGGTATGCCAGGTCAAGGCCATCATTCGGCAGGATTTGATGGGTACGGGGACAGAACGGGAGTATTATGACCTGAATCCTGTTTTTGAAAATCGAAGTCACGTTATTACCCCGGTAGAGAGTAACAGACAGAGGGTTCGGTCGGTATCCAGTCAGCGGACCATGAAGGAGATTTTTTCCAGGCTGGCGGATCTGGAATTGATCGAAATTAAAGGAGATCGGCAGAGGGCGGAGTATTACAGGCAGATTCTTCTGAACCAGGATCCGATGGAGATGGCACGGCTGATCAAGACGATTTACTATCGCAATCACATGCGGATTGCGCAGGGAAAGAAGACCATGTCCCAGGATGAGCGAACGATGTCCGCAGCAAAGAAGAAACTTTTTGATGAGATGGCTTTCATATTGAAGGATAGCCAGGAGGCACTGGAGATAAAATTTTGTGAGATACTGGATCGGGATGATCCTTCCAGAGAGCTGATGGATAAGCGCAAGACGCGCAAGAGGAGGATATAAGATGAATCTTATGCGAAGAGGGGATGCGGCAGAGAGAAAAAGAGGATTGTCCGGAAGAATGTTTTTCTTTCTTCTGCTTTTCGGGCTGACCTACGGGAAAAAGCGGAACAGATGAGCACTTGACGCCTTATTTCGTCTGTCTTGCCTCAGAAACAGTGGAAGCTGTTTCTG